>CXWK01023882.1_pt1 | contig 72796 bp, 66 predicted proteins | sample 590851 | NCBI WGS metagenome assembly CXWK01 (sample SAMEA3498364, study PRJEB10139) | wastewater metagenome | biome: wastewater treatment plant; material: activated sludge | place: Denmark | collected 2014-08-01 | reverse complement strand
TTTACCAGTCGGTTGAGGTGGTTGAGGTTTACCAGTCGGTTGAGGTGGTTGAGGTTTACCAGTGGATGGTTTACCTGTCGAACCACCAGGTCCTTTACCATAAACTTTTTCCAACCATTCTATATCCATAGGGGAATAATTATCCATACAATTTGCACTTGGTTTAGCGTCACCTGCACCGCCAGATGAACCAGCTGGATAGTTCATAACTGAATATGAATCTTGTGTACTGCTACAAGAACCTCTACTACATTGTTCTCTATTCCATTCGTGCCACAGGCCCATTGCATGTCCAAACTCGTGACATACTAGGTATTTTGGCCAGTGAAATTTAGCAGAACTATTAAGGTCGGCACCAGCCATGGAAGAACCATTTAAATTAACAGTTTGTTGTTTACCAGTTCTACCTATAGCTGAATTACCACCGGCTCCTGACATACTGACTACATTTACCATAATATCCCCTGAACTACCTCCTGGAAAATTCAATTGCATTGATATATGAGGTTGTAAATATTTTAACAATGTTGCTTTTATAAATTCTTGTTGAGTACTACTTGAAAACACAATATTGATTGGTTTACCTTGTGGCCATAAATTAGTTGCTGCTATCCAAGCATTTGAACCATCTTGTCCAATTTTTCTAGATTCTTCTACTAATTGAAGTGTTTTTTGATTCATATCAGGTGTTTGTAAAAAATTTAATACATAAGGTTGATATGAACACCATGGAATAGGTAAATTTAATTCTTTAACTCTATTCAACATTTGTTCTTCAGTCCAACCTTTTTCTATCCACTCTTCGTCGATACCTATGGATTCGGACATTTATTTAGTGTTTTTAAAACATTTATTTGGTATTAAAAGTTATTTTAATACAGGGTGTGGTGGTCGTACAATAGGTTTTGTTGGTATTTTAGTCTTATTTGTAACCGACTTGGTAGTTGATGGTGGTTTGGTAGTAGTTCCAGTTGGTTTAGTAGTTGAACCAGGTGGTTGTGTAGTTGAACCAGGTGGTTGTGTAGTTGAACCAGGTGGTTGTGTAGAACCACCTGGGCCTGGACCATAAACTTTTCTCAACCATTCTATATCCATAGGGGAATAATTATCCATACAATTTAGACTTCGTTTAGCATCACTGGACCCACCACTTGAACTAGCAGGGTAATTCATTACTGAATATGAATCTTCTGTGCCACTACATGTAACACCATTTCTACCACATTGTTCTCTATTCCATTCGTGCCACAGGCCTAGACAATGTCCAAATTCATGTAGCACAGTGAACCGTGGCCAATGAAATTGAGCGTTACTGTTTATATCAGCACCTGCCATATTTGCACTACCTAAATTAATAGTTTGTTGTTGTCCTGTTCTACCTAATGCTGAATTGCCACCTATACCAGATAAACTAGCAACATTAAATATGACATCTCCAGTACTACCTCCCGTAAAATTTAATTGCATTGATATATGAGGTTGTAAATATTTTATCAATGTCGCTTTTATAAAATCTTGGTAATTATTACTTGAAAATACAATATTGATTGGTTTACCTTTTGGCCATAAATTACTTGCAGCAATCCAAGCATTTGAACCATCTTTTGCAACTTCTCTAGATTCTTCAACTAATTGAAGTGTTTTTTGATTCATATCAGGTGTTTGTAAAAAATTTAATACATAAGGTTGATATGAACACCATGGAATAGGTAAATTTAATTCTTTAATTCTATTCAACATTTGTTCTTCAGTCCAACCTTTTTCTAGCCATCCCTCTCTGATACCTATAGATTCAGACATTTATTTAATTTTAAAAAATAGTATTATATGTAAAAATGGAAATTGGAAAGACTATATTATTAGAATTGGTAAATTATAGAAATACAAATCAATTTCAACAAGGATATGATTTGTGTTTAAAATATCATGAATTACCAGTATTTGCGAATCTAGATGTATTTAAAGAATATTTTGCCTTTTTTTCTTATTACACTGGAAATTATAAACAATCTTTAGATATGTATAAACAAGTTCAATATTTTTCTCAAAATAAAGAAATTACAGATTTATGTGATTACAATTTAAAATTTCCAGCGTTGAAATTGATAGATGAATATACTAGTTATAATCAAAATAATGTTGATAAATTGGTAAAATATTTTAATATTCCTAAAACTAATCCGTTAATTACTATCACAACCACAACATGTAAACGATTGGATCTGTTTAAGAAAACTATCAATTCATTTATAGAATGTTGTTTGGATTTAACAAAATATGAAATTGATAAATGGTATGTTATAGACGACAATAGCAGTGATGAAGAATTTGATGAAATGAAAAGGTTATATCCATTCTTAACATTTATTCGGAAAACACCCGCTCAAAAAGGTCATGCTCGTAGTATCAATATGCTATTAAAACGTGTTAAAACTGATTATTTATTTAATTTAGAAGATGATTGGCAATTTTTTCATCAAGATAATTTTATGACATATCTTTTCGATATACTCGATGAAAAAGAGGAAATTAAACAAGCTTTGTTAAACAATACCTACGGGGAAGTACTGGAAAAGGATAAATTAGTTGGTGGACACAAGTATACTACTCGTTGTACTAAACTGAATTATTTAGAACACGAATATTGTCCAACAAAAGAAGAAATGGATACATTTAACACAAAATGGGGTTTTCAACCAAATTGTGCTTATTGGCCTCATTTTTCATTTCGTCCTGGTTTAACTAAAACGGAAATATTTAAAAAACTTGGTCCATTTAAGGAAGATGTATGGCATTTTGAGATGAATTATGCGTATAATTATGTAAAGGAAGGATATAAAACTTGTTTCTTACCGGGTCTAGTATGTAAACATATAGGAAAATTGACAAGTGATAAAAATGGAATCAATGCATATGTTCTCAACGATGAGGTTCAATTTACAGGGGAAAAGAAAATAACACCTATAAGAGAGTTGGAAATAGCGTGTGTCAATTTAGATAGAAGACCAGAAAGAATGCAAAATTTTGAACAAACAACTTTAAATTTAAGTACAATTATAACTAGGTTTTCAGCAATAGATGGATACGCTTTAAAAACACCACTTCATCCACAATTATACCATCTGTTTGATAAAAACGATTACAATTATAGGTGTGGTATAGTAGGCTGTGCTTTGTCTCATATATCTATTTTAATCAATTTTATAAATAACCCAACAAGTAAAAAATATTTAATGGTAGTTGAAGATGATATTTACTTTAACGATAAATATTTTAAAGATGGGATAGGTTTTGAGGATGTTTTAGAAAAATGTTTAATCAACATGACTTGTCAGAATTGGGATATCATGTGTTTACAATACACTAAAAGAAATCAAACAGAAGTTTCTGATAAACTTACATTTCATAAAGTAAATGCTAATAATGCTTTATCTTTTAGTTATGGTGGAACAGGTTGTTATGTTATTAATAAAGAAGGTGCGATTAAATTGTTAAATTTTATCAATGAAAATAGTATGACTAATGCTATAGATACGGTTATACAAAAATCTGCAGATATATTATCATTGATATATGTCGAACCACAAATGATATTTTTGGATATGACAACGGAAACAGATAAATTTGACACTGATATCCAATATAATTTTACAAATCTAAATTGTTCTATTGATGAATGTATTAAACACGAGGTTATATGGTTATATGAAAAGTATAATTTACGGATAAACGAAAATTATACTCTAACAGATTATAAAGATGAAACTAAAATATATTCATATCCGTTACAAAAGGCGTGGATAAATTTAAAAATCACACCGTCACAACAATTTAAAATGTTTAGACCCAATCAAAGACTAAAAATTGATGATAAATTTTATTTGTCGATTACGAATTGATGCAATTTTGCAATGCAATTAAATGTTTTATTGTCATATTTTACATCTACTACACTAACATTGATAGTACTTTCTTTAGTAATTGTATCTTTTGTTTCCTGGTTTACAAATGTACCATTATTAAACGAATAACCAAGTTTATTTAGATATTCAAACGGGATTAATGTATCAATAATGTTTAATAATTTTATAAAAATACCTTGTGGATATATAAATTTAACTACACCATAATACACCTTGTCAATTTCTGGAATAATGGATATCACTTTTACATTACATTTTACAAACACATCTTGATTGATTCTTGATAAAATGTTATCACTACTATAATCAAAATCTAAAATTTCTAAAACATAACCATATTGTTTTGTAAATTTTTTTAAATACATGTCATCTAATTTTTCTTTCAACACTGTTTCTAATTTTATTTTTTTTAAATCCTGAGATGTCAATCTCACATTTGTTTCTATAATAGTAGTCAACATTTTTCTAATATGGTTTCATAATTTCATATATATTTTTTTCATTTTTTTGTAATCTTCTTTACTACTTTTTTCTTAGGTTCTTCTGGAACTGGTTCTTCTTGTACTAGTGTTTCTTCTTCATCTTCGTGGTCAGATACAGGGATATCTCCCGCATCTTGATGTACTGTTTCTTCTTCATCTTCCTCCTTCTCACTAGTATTGTTATCCAACAAGTTTTGTTCTTCAGTGGGTTCTTCATCAAAATGTTCATCCCCAACTTTTAAAAATCTATTCAACAGTAAATTATGAGAATTTTCACTCGTCTTTACATCTACAATAGCTTCTACTAATTTGACTTGTAATGATTCACCATTACTATTAGAATAAATAGATTCAAATTTTAAACAAGAAATAATATTACAAGACTTGTTTAATACATTATCTAATGTAAGTGGATGACCATATGAATCTACCAATTTTGTAGCCAATGTTCCTCTTTCTTTACTATACATCAATTTAGCATAATACATGGGGCCATAGTCATTTGCAGGTTCACCAGAGTCATCCTTTTTTTCATATAAAACATTATCCCATTTCCACAAAAATTCTTTTGTAAGATGATTCTTATTAATCAACTTTTTAATTTCAACTGTATGTTCCTTAGACTTGTCGATAATCTGTCGAAAAATATCAACAAACTTTCTATCACGTCCATCTAAATCATTTTCTCGGGAATATAAAGAAATTGGTACATTATATCCGATAATTTCACCTGAACCTTTTTTACCAAAAGGTTCCATGACTGAAATACCTGCATGAGAATATAATCTTTCAGTTGGAATAATTAATTCAGATACTTTTCCATTCTTCATAATACCAATCTTAATTCGCTTTCCCTTGATATTCTTATTTCCTCCAACCTCTTCATCTCGAGGCTTGTCAAATACGATATTATTGACATCAAATTCGTCAATAGTAGTTAGAGTCTTATACTGTTGAATAAACGACATTGTTATTTTTGTTTTTTTACACTTAAATTTAAATTCATTTTTAAAATTTAAATATTTTGATTTAAAGAAAGACGAACTAGGTATAAATCAAATATGTCGTCTAAAGTTTCATCATCCAAAGTTACCTCCCGTACTGCTACCTCTAAAAAGGTGCAACCCGCTGTTCAAGCACCAGCTCCAGCTGCTCCAGTAGAAACCCCCAAAAAGGTTGCCAAGAAAGCAGCTCCAGTCCCAGTTCCAGAACCTGTATCTGAAACTACCCCTGTAGTTGAACCTGTTCAAGAGGATGTTAAAAAGACATTGGCTACTTCTGAAGATGTTGTATCTGTATTGACCACTACTATCCAACGTTTGAAGACAGAAGCTCAAAATGCCAAGTCCCGCAAAGACAGAGAAAGTGTTGCTACTCTTAATGAACTCGCTCGTAATTTGAATTCCCTTAAAAAGCCAATTGACAAACTTGCTCGTTCAAAGCCTCCTCGTAAGCAAATTAATATCGATAAGAATCGTAACGGTTTCCTTAAGCCACTTGATTTAAGTCCAGAACTCGCTCAATTTTTGGGTTGTGCCCCAGAAGATAAAAAGAGTCGTGTTGAAGTTACTCGTGCAATTTGCAAGTATATTGATGAACATGACCTTCAGAATCCTGAAAATCGTCGTGAAATCCGAGTAGATGCAACTCTTCAAAAGCTTCTAAACTATGACCCTGCCAAGGAAACTGACCCTCTTCAATATTTCATGATTCAAACACGTATTCAACCTCATTTCATCAAGAAGGAATAAACAGTTTTAAATTTTTAATTAACGTATTTTCGATAAATTAAAAATTTTATTTAATAGCGCATGTTGAATTGCATAGGTTGTGGTCGTTTCTCACGCAATTTGATTGGTGGATGAGCTAATAAACCGTGTTCATTAAAGGTGCCATACAAAGCGTTCCAAGGAGTCATATCTCTGTTACATTTAGCCATTTCATATTCATTCTTTATATAACTGTAAATAACTTCAATAACTTCTTGAACCATTTTGTTTACATCAAATGTTCTTTTGCAATCTAAATCTGAACCAGCCATATGATACCGAGAATATATATCACCGATAGCTTGTGGTGTGTTGTGAATATAAATATTTTCCATTACATTTCGTATTACATTATCAGTAACTTTTATAGGTCTTTCGATTATATCTTTTAATAATTCATCTAATTTGCTTTTAATATAAGTCAATGTGTTAGAACTGAAAAATATATGGTAACCATTGATACAATCATCTGTATTTGAAGTAGTTTCCCATCCTGGATGTCTTAATAAATCTGTATTATCAGGTAACATTTTATACTTTTGTTGTGGTGCCATTTATTTAAATTTTTATAAAAGTTTACTTATAAAAATTATTCAGTCAATATTAATTCATTCCCATTTATACCACCAAACCAAATTCTTTCACCCATTAAATCCGCCCAACATATCGTTTCACCTGCTTCTAAATATTCTCTACATTTTTTATTCAAACCGTCATCTAAGTGATGAACCAAATCATCTGAAGTTATAGGTGCGTTATAAAAATTGTATATTGCATATAAAAAATGACCTAATAAATTACCGTCTACTTTTATACGCCGTTTAACTCCCTTTTCTTCCACTTCTACCGGTATTATTAAATCTCTTGGCCAATCAACTTTTTGTGCAAAAAATAGTGGTCGACATCTCACGTTCCACACAATTTCATTCATGATTTATATTTAATTTATTATTTTAGATATTTTGTTTCATTTTTTGAAATCTAAATGTATATGACGTGTTATATTCTTCTAGTTCATAATCACATTTTTCATAAAATTTTTTTACATTTTCATTTGCATTTAATACAACCTTGTAACAATTATATTTGTTAAATGCAATTTGTGTTGCATATCTAACTAATCTTTTACCTATATGTAAACCTTTATAATTTTTATCTACAACTACATCCTCTATATGTCCCACCGAATCGTAAAATTTGGGTTCAACAATTAATTTTACTGTTCCAATCACCTTTGAATTACCTTGTTCATCTTGTATTTCTGCTACATAAATGAAATGACCCATCTGCATAAATGTATTCAATTTTTGTTCAAACGTCTCTTTATTGTAATTACTATATATTTGGCGATTTAATTGGCTCAATACTTGGAGAAAATTGTTATTATAGTCGTCAGTCGCTATTTCTCTTATCACTGGCGTCTTTTTTTTACACCACTCTTTTATATGACTTACTATTGTATGTGCTGTCAGTAAATCTATCCACCATCCACAAGGTATACACACTATAGATTTTTCTAAAATGTCCAACTGAGGTAAATCAGTTTTATACATTTTTACACACGAATGTCCGTCATTTCTATTATGTACTTGGCTACAGATGATACCTCGTTCTTTCATAAACTTTATAAAGTTGTATTTATCTACAATTTTGATGGTATAAATCCAATAAGAAGGTGATGCACCATAAGCTGTTTCTAACAACTCAACACCTTGTACATTACTCAATTCTTGATTGTAATAATTGGCAATTGTTTTAATTTTGGTAATATTATTATCAACGTGTTCTAAATTGGCTAAACCTATGGCTGCATTTACATCATTCATATGAAATTTATAACCCCATTCTTCGACATCTGGTTCTAGTCTAAAATCACCTCCTTGTGTAGTTCTTTGATTTCTATCTATACCAAACCATCTCAATTTTTTGGCTCTCGTTGCCATTTTTTCATTGGGAAAAGTTATAAATCCACCATCTACTGTGGTTAAATGTTTAATGGCTTGTGTTGAAAATACACAGATATTATTACTATTTCCAATCTTTTTGTATTTATACATTGAACCAAATGCGTGTGCACAATCTTCAATCACGTGCAATTCATTTCCATACATACTCTTGTATTCTTTTTTAATTTCATCCATTTCATGCAAATTTATAGGATATCCACCCCAGTGAACAAATAATACAACTCGTGTTGTTGCATCTAGTTTTTTCCTCAAATCCTGTAAATCCATATTACATGTTTTTTGATCAACATCAACCCATTTAATAGATAAATTATTTGCTAATACAGGCCAATTTGTTGCGGTACATGTTAGTGGGGTACAAAGTACTGTTGTATTTATAGGCAAATCTAATAGTCTTAGTGCGAGTGTTAATCCCGACGTGGCTGAATTTACTGTGACTATATTTTTATTGCCTATATAAGTTGCCAACGCCTGTTCATATTTTTCGACCATAGGTCCCTGAGTAATATTTCCACTTTCTAATACTTGTTTAATATTTTCTAAAACATTAGGTGCCATAAATACTTTGAAGAGATTAATTTGTTCCATTTAAAAATCTAATTTCAATTTTTAAATGTTATTTACATCGTAATTATTTTTACGCTCCTGGCGCCGCTGGATTCCAGTCTGGGTGTAATAAAAAGGTTAAATATGGACTTGTATTTTGATTTACTGGAAGATAATCTAAAAGTAGATTAGCTGTAATATCTCGAAGCCTGACATTTCTATCTGAAGCAGTTTCATTTGGTAAAGAAGGTACTTGTTGGAAATCGTTATTTAAATTTGTCATTATAGAAGTAAACCATTGTTGTGCTGGTAGATTCAAATGGTCATCATATGATAATATTGTATTTAAATTGTTTGCAATATTTGTAACTGCTTGTGCTTGTGCTGAATTTAATGGCCCGTTTCCAAAATATCTTGTACTCATATATGTTAAATCATCGTGCGGATTTATAATAAGATTACCTAGACCTACTGGTCCTTGTGTTTGAAGTATATGTGAAATTGTAGCATTATCTAATACATTTGCAATATCATTAACTCTGGTATGATTATCTATCATGGATTGTGCACGCAATCTATAAAATTCATCTTGACTTAACGCTTGATTATTACCAACACTTTGTAAATAATTTGCATAACTCGAATTATAATTTCGTACGTTCGTCATAGTAGCATTTTGATTTGCTTGACTCATATTATTGTATGAAACTATATTATGCTGTGGAGCGTTTAAAGTTAATCCTTGGAAATTGCGAATAGCTTGATTAACCAAATCATTTGCTGGTTGCGGTCTTCCAGAACAAAAATTTCCTGACCTGTATTCTAAACTACGTAATTCAGTACGAGAACTACATTGTTCAAACCCTTTTCCATCCTTTGTCACTTGGTATGTTTTTCCATCTTTTGCTGTATATACTGCTCCTGGTTTCATATCTTCTTTGGTGACACCTGGTGCTGGTGCATTTCCTACCGATGCCCATGGGTTGGCTACTGTTTTTAATGTTGTTGCTTGTTTTACATTGACATTGTCTTTACATTTTCCTTTGCAAGGCATTACACCTACTGTAGTATTACCATCTTTTCCTGTATAAATATTATATTGTTGTCCATTCGAATAATAGGTTTGTCCTGGTTTCAATCCTAAAGCTGTGACATCAGCATTAGGTATTTTTCCAGCTCCTTTAAAAGGAGCCATGATTTGTTTATTAATCAATTCTTTTTGTTTAGGGTCACCAACTTGTCCCATTAAATATCCAGCCACAGCTGCTACAGCAGCTACACCAAGTGCAACAATAGGATTGCGTTCTTTACCTGATACAGGTTTAATATTACCATTCGCATCTACAGTACCATATGCAACTTGACCACCTTGTAAATAAGCAACTATATTAGAACCAGCCGACACAGCTTTTACTGGTTTACCATTTACTTGACCAGGTACAGAACTACCTACCGGTCGACCTCGTATAAAAGCCATGGGTAAATCTGGCCCTATATCAATCAATTGATATTTTGCATACTGAGATAAATTGGTAGGTGTAAAACATTTACCTTGATATAAAGAATCTCCTTTTTTACATTTTCCACTTGAATCTGGTTTATAAGAAGGTGGAGGTGTATTTGGTTTACCTGTTGCAGGTTTTGGTTTACCTGTAGGTTTTGGTTTACCTGTAGTAGGTTTTGGTTTACCTGTAGTAGGTTTTGGTTTACCTGTAGTAGGTTTTGGTTTACCACCTGGTGCAGGTTTAGGTTTACCAGGTGCAGGTTTAGGTTTACCTGGAGTATTTGGTTTAGGTTTACCTGGTGCAGGTTTAGGTTTACCTGGAGTATTTGGTTTAGGTTTACCTGGTTTAGCAGCAAGTAAAAAGGAATTGGATGATGTATAGTAATATAAAATTATACAGACTACAAATGTAATTAATATGATAAACAACATTTATTATATTAATTTAATAAATACGTAAAAAAGAAGGAGAATCTTCATATGTAGTGTGTTGATCAATTTTTATATACATTTTTGGTAACGTTTCACTTCTTTTAGGAATATGTTTTATTTGATTATTAACCAGTATCAAATCTGTTAATTTTTCCATTTCAATTATAGATGCTGGTATTTCTAAAAGTAGATTTGTTCCTAAATCTAATCGACTCAATTTTTTCATTTTACTCACAGAATCTGGTACATTTTGTATTCTATTTGAATTTAATCTCAAAAAACCTAAATTGTTTAAATTACATATAGATTCTGGTATTTCTGATAAATAATTATTTGTTAAAAATAAAAATATCAATTCTTTCATTTCACTTATAGAATTTGGTATACTTGTTAATCTATTATTTTCACTATAGAAATATTTCACATTTTTTAAATGACCTATATTTTCAGGTAAAGAAATCAATTCATTGTCATTTATAATTACACTACTTAACCTTGTCAATTTACATATAGATTCAGGTAAATGAACCAAATTATTATTATGGATGTATATACTTTCTAAATTGTCTAATTCTCCTATATTTATAGGTAGACTTGATAATTTATTATTGCTTAAACACAGATATGTCAACGATTTTAAACGTGTTATACTATCCGGTAAACTAATTAACTGATTACAAGCAACATTTAAACTGTTTAAATGAAACAAATTACCAATTGAATTTGGCAATTTGTTTATCCTGTTTGAAGATAATATTAAAAAATTTAAATTTGTCATTTTACCCATCGATTCTGGTATACATTCAAGTTTATTGTTGTCGATGGCGAAATAATTTAATTTCTTTAACTTGTATATAGATTCGGGTAATAATTCAAGTTTATTCCGACTAAGATGTAATTCTGTCAAATTTTCTAAATGACCAATAGTTTCAGGTAAATGTTTCAAATTATTGTTATTCAAATATAATACAACCAATTTATTTAAATTTCCAATATATTCAGGTAATTCTTCCAACACATTGTTATTTATACACAATGTAGTCAAATTGTTTAAAATACAAGTTGTATTGGGAAAATTTGTCCATTTTATATTTGATATACTTAATTTTTGTATTTTTTTCAATTGTTGAAATTCTTCTGTATTAGGTATATCTATAAAGGAAATTTCATGCACCCATTCTTTCATTTCATTGGGTAATTCCCTATATAAAACTTTGAAATTAAATGTGATTAAACATTTATTTTTATTAAACCATGCTATAAATTTTTCAGATTCAAACAATTTTCTAGTTACAATTACATTTTGATTTTTATAAATATATTTTTGTAATAACAGATACCACTCTTTACAAACTAGAGCGCTATTCAATTTATCCTTTAAAGGCAAGTATTTCAATATTTCAATCCATAAATCTTGGTTCAAATTCATTATATAATGTTTATATTTTACTATTTAAACATTATATCTAGATATATTATATAAAATGACAACGATGGCCGATACTAATCATCTTTATAACAGTACAGAAGACTTTATTAAAAAAGCTAATCTATATATTCCTATCATGAAAACGGTACATAAATTGTTAAATAAAACTGAAACTAGTTCGGATAACATTATCAAGGAAAGAATTACATATATTAGAGAAGTATTTTGCCACCATAAACTCGAAGAAGTATTGAAAGATGAAAGTGATATAGATAAGGAAAAATTACAAATAGCTCATCATACTTTGGAACATTTGAAACAGCATAAAACATTTACAGTAGATACTTCGTATAGTAATATTGTAAAACAAATCAATTCGATATCAGGTGAATTACAAATTGTAATCAATGTATTGGTAAGTAAAAATGAAAGAGAATTACATGATACATGTATTGAATTTTGTAAACATATGATTCCTATTATATGTGTCTATAATTCTCGTTTAAAATAAATAGTTTTAATTATAAATGTTGACTCACGTTTTATTAGACTTGGATGAAACCATTATTTGTTCAACACGTGTTGACTTTCCTTTAGATACTGAAAATTATAATAGAGTTAAACACCTAACTCATCATATAAATGACCCGTTTACTATATTTGAAAGACCTCATCTACAAGAATTTTTAGACTATATATTCAGTCATTATAAAGTATCTGTTTTTACGGCAAGTTCCAAAGATTATTGTCTTTTTATAATTGATAAATTTTTACTTACAAAACCAGATAGAAATATAGAATTTGTATTCTTTTCTTATCACTGCGAGTTGTCTGAAAAAAGATATGCTGGAAATAATAAACGACTCAATATATTTAAAGATTTTGATTTACTCGAAACTTTTCCTTTGGAAAGTACTGTTCTTATAGATGATAGAATTGATTGGTCAAAGGGTCAACCTGATTTGGTCATCAATGTTAAACCTTTTCATATCGACGAACCGGATTCAGAAAATGACATTGAATTAGTAACTATTATGGCTCAATTAGATATCAAACGATTAGAAGAAAAATGAAAATTTTTAAATTTGTTTTCAAAAATTTAAAAATGCTATTTCCCATTCGTTGTATAACTTGTGGTAAAGTAATTAACCAGTATTACCAAATGTATTTAAATTTGATTGAAAATGGAAAAACAATAAAGGATGCATTGGATTCTTTAAATATAACTCGTTATTGCTGTCGTCGCATGTTTATGTGTCACAATAAAGATACTTTTGATTATATTTCTCAATTCGATAAAACCGATTTTCCCTTTATTCAAGATAAATTTGAAAAGAAAACTAATGTCGATGAGAATGCAAACAATTTACCCCAAGAAATTAAAAATTCAGATTCAGAAAACTCTGACAATGAAATACCAGATGAAGATAACTTTGATTTTAATGAAGATATCGTTATCGAAGAAGATTTTGACGATTAAGTGCATCTGTCAATCTATCAATACTATTTACAACCCTTATCAATAACACTTTTATATCGTCATCCACATTAACCTCTTGTTTTACAGTTTCAACAGGTTCAACAGGTTCAACATCTTGTTCTACAGGTTCAACATTGACCTCTTGTTCAGGTATCACATGTCTAGTGTCGGATATTTCTTGAAAATTGTCTAACAATTCTTGAAAAGTATAAATTACAACTTGATTCGTATCACTATAGACAATATCATGCAATCTCTTTGAAATTAGACATTTATTTAAAATATCTAATTTCAGTCTTTGTATCTTGGTTTTTTCAGTGTCGTACTTGTTATTTTTAATTGTTTTTGCCATCAATTCTGCACTTGTTTTAAAGTCATCTAAATCTAAAAATACAAACCCTCCATTAGGATATATACTATTAGCATTGAAAGCACCACTATAAAATAAAAAAGTATTTCCAAAAATAGCATCATAAAATTTTTCAGTAATGTAATTTAATTTATAAGAATTTTCACAATTGAAATGATATTTATAAGGTAAAATACCATCATCCTTTTTATATAAAGGTAATTCACCCAAATGATTTTTAATACCCCATCGAGATAAATTCCCTTTTCCATATACATCCAATTTAATTTTATCACTATAGTTTTCTTGGAGATATCTAATAAAATCAATTCGTTTCATTTGCCCTTCATCTTGATATTTATCCGAAAGTATAACAGATACAGTATCTCCTTTTGTTTTTTCATCATAAATAGTATCTTTCAACTCGTCAAACGTTTTATCAAGGTGCCATTCAACAAAATTTAAACATTCTGGTGGTGATACAACACTTTTAAATTTTGTATAATCAGGTTTTGCCCAATCACCCCACATATTGACATTTTCTTCCATAAAAGGTTCCATTCGAATTAGGATAGTTTTATCATTCATAAAATCAAAGTCACCTTCTGTATAAAATGGTTTATTGAATACTAGATAGTAGTCTGCTTCACTTCTATCACAAGTAAATTCAATATCAGGATACTTCACCTTGTCCAATTTCTTTTCCCAATGAGTTGTTATACTTTGATTTGAATCCCAGTTACATGTCAAATAAAATTTCGTCATTTTATATTTAAAAGTTCTGTTTTAAATATAATTTTAAAAGATTTGAGACAGATATAAATGGATTATTTAAAAGAATACGAAAATTATCTCTGGGAATACAAAAAAGTCCCACATCACGTGAAAAAGAAACTGGTAAATATGCCAAATAATAAGGGTTTTATATGTAATGGTATATACATGTATGGACATCAAAAAAGTACTAGTAATAAAATCAACATTTTATTTGAAAAGAAATACCCATATATTTACATTCACGAAATTACATATCGCAATTACAAAATTATTCAAATGAATTTAAATACAAAAGAGAAACAATTGATTAGCGATACATTGAGAAAGAAATTCAAATATTACTAAACATAGTTAGCTATCCTACGAGTATTGAGCAATCTTTTGTTTAAGAAGAGGGAGGTCAATACCGTAAATCTTGTCAACAATTTGGTTATTTTTTATAAACAAGGTTGATGGTAAACTAGTCACATTGACAAAGTTATTGGATACGTCAGAATCGATAAAAATTACATTATCACCATATTGATTAGACAATTGTTCAAATTGTGGTTTATATGCTTGACAAGGACCACACCAATTTGCATACACTTTGAATACCAATAAATTGGGGAGATTTAAAAGTGCTTGAAATTCTTCAAGCGTGTTGACGTTATAGACTGGCATTTATTTATCTAATTATTTTACTTTTCTTAAAATGTAATTACTTGTATTAAAAATGATTTTTCAATTTTTAATATTTATTAAAACAAATGCAAGCAGCAAAATCAGAATATGATACTATGAAGTTGACAGACTTGAAACTTTTAGCAAAGAAACATGATATTAAACGTTATAGTACTATGAAAAAAAGTGAGCTTGTATCCCTATTGAAAACACAATTGGGAAAAAATATAGATGGTGATGAATTCACTATTCACTTTAAAAAATCTCCTTTTAAAATTCTAAATCAATTGATTGAAAACAAAAAATTAATTATACTTCAAAAATGCAAAGATAAAAATGGCGATTGGATTTTATATCATCCTGATACACTCATTGTATTTGTCAATGTCGATGTAAAAAAATCTGACCACTATATCGCGGTGGGATATCTAAGCGAATCTATCACATTACCTCTCACCAAAGACCACGTGTATTTATGCAAAGAATGGAATTTTGATTATGCATTACCTGAAAATTTGACAACCAATGATATCGATTCATTTCAAAATATAGAATTGGAAGAAATTGTAAATAAAATAGACGATGAAGATGACGATGAAGAGGATGAATATCTACCCAATTATGATGAATTACTTTAATCTGTTCCAGGTGTTTGATACTTGTCAATGACATTTAAAAATGGTACATATATATTTTGTTGCATACCAAATAGAATAGCTGGGAATATCATTGTCATTCCTGGATTATCGTTTTCCATCAGGTTTCTAAAGGTTAAGGTATGGAAATAAAAAATATACAACAATACTATATTGACAAGTATTTGGATACTCGAAGATACTATGGATAAAATCTGACCATTTATGGGTTTACCTTTAAACAGTTTTTTTAATTCTTTATTAAATGTTCTAAATATTACTTCTAGTATTGTGCCTATAACAATAGCAGTTATTGAAATTAATATGGCCTCTTTAAAAAATTTTATATCACCCTTCATTTATTTATCGCGATATAAAATTTGTATAATTAAATGCTCCGTCATTATAACCGAATGAACAAGCATCGTTACAATATTGACAATCACCACGTGCAACACAATCGCTACAATCACAATCCATTTATTAGATGTTATATCACAAGAATTTTATTTTGATACATGATAATATCGTCCAATTCTTTTAATCTTTTTCCCAATTTACTTGTTATATTTATTTCATTCAATATAGCTGCATTTGGTATTCTACCATAACACAAATTATTCGATTGATTGATAGCCAATTCTTTTACCAATGTATAAAAATCTATAGATAGTTTGTTTCGTGGTACTAAATATGTCTTGGTATATTTATCTATATCTTTACGAATTTTATTATACATTTCAAATTCTTCTGGGTCATATCTAAGATAAAAAGAATCTACATGTTTAAATATTTGTATATAAATACTTTTAATTAAATCTTCTTTACTTTCTGATATCACAAAAGGAATTTTAAAAATAACTATGCAATTTTTTGACATTTTATCTCTAATTTTTATAAAAGAAGAAATATACTCTATCGTAAAATGTTCTTCAAACTTTTTTTGAAATGTTTTATAATCTAACCCAAAAAAATTCATTTACCTTTTCAACTATTTTTTTCTTAATTTTTCATTTCATTTTTAACAATAAAATGAGTCTAAGTCATTATTTCGAATTAACACCTGAACGTTATATGCGTACCTATTACGGTTTCCCTACTTATTACAACTGTGTCAACAAAATTACAGATATACCCCCAAATACCAGATACGAATACAGTGTATATGATGGTATAGAAAAACCTTGTTGCTGTCCAGACCACATTGCATTCATGAACTGGTTTTCAAAGAATCAGCATTTTTTGAATTCGTAAAATAAAACCATAAAATAGTCAAAATATAACACCATAGTATAAACACTAAAATGGATGTCTGTATACGCTGAGCAAGTTTATAATCGTCTCTTAATATTCTCGGATATGTGACTATTTGACGACACATAGGACATGTATCCTTTTTTGTCATCAGAAAACAGTTTATATGTACTGGATGTTTACATGGTTCTATATGGCGTTTATCTGTTATAGAATTGTAACAAATTGCACATTCATCATAAAGTTGAATAGTTTCTTCTTCAATCATAATTAAATTGGGATTGTATATTTGTTATAATTTCATTTTTCTAAAAACTTTTTACAACTTTTTTAGAAAAATTATTTCAATTGCAATGTAATTTTCATCTTTCTTTTTCAGTAATTCAATGTTAAGGAAAAGTTGAATTAAAACTTTTTAAAAATACTTTTAGTTTTTTGTAAAGTGTTGAGAAAAAAATTTTAGAATGATTAAAATCATTTGACATGATTTATTTTCATGCAATGTAATTTTCATTTCAATTCTTAAAAACTTTTAAGAATTGAGTTCATATTTTATAATTCAAACAAAGGGATAAAGTAGCTTGATTTTTCTTCATATACATATATCACAAACAATTCTTTTTTCGAGATTGGGTTACCTCCAGTTACTTTTATAGGGATACTATAATTCATATTTGAAAAAGGTATACATATAAATGGAAAGGCTGGTATTTCTTGATTGAATATATTTGTATTGGATTTTTTAACAACCCAGTTATACAGTCTAATAAGAGCTTCATCCATAGTTTTTGTCATTTGAGCCAAATAATTGGAATGGTTGTAACGGAGAAAGAATAATTCCGATGTATACTTTGTAGGTGGAAGTGTTTTCAATTTAGTGTCGTATAAATTATTATAAATGGTATATAAAATTTTAGTGCAAACAATTTCTTGATTTGGATACTCTTTAAAATCTAAAATAGAATTGTAAAAATTATTCAAGTAATTTTGAGTGTAATAGTTTACTATATTCTTTCTATTATTTAACAAGTGAACACGAATCATATAATTAATTTTTGCTCTCATTTCTCCCGATTCCAATTCAACTATTTTTGGATTTGATTCAACCATAAAATTTATATTGTAAGAAATGTCACCTGCTTTACTTATAATGGTATGCTTTTGTAAAAAGTTGTCGACAGCAACCTGAGTTTTACTACTTGTTGATGGATTTTCATGAATATATTTTGAAAACAGGTACAATAAATATTCAAGTAAATGTATAGATGTTCGTTTGTTGTATACAAAAGTATTGATTGCACTGTTGGTATACGATTTGCCAGTTTTATTTAAAATTTGAAAACCATCTTTTGCAATATATGAATCGGGCCCATGAGGTTGAAGACCATATTTAGACACAAATTTTTCCACCCCTTTAATTTCGGGTAATGTCTTTTCTACAGGTACATTGAACGGTTGAATTGGTTGACAATGAATAGCGGCGTCAATATTTTTATATACAAGATATCTAACTTTGCCAAAATTATCTATATACTGGGATGAAATATTTTTAACATCAGGTGGTTCAACGGGTTGAATCAATTGATTACTTTGATAGTTTGGATACATTTGTAAAAGTTGTTTATATAAATTGGTGACTATATCGTCAGTACTATTAAATAGTGTCATTGTTTTAAGAGTTTTTGGATTAAATCGGATAATCAATTCGCACGAGTATTTATTATCCCATATACCACCTACATGTTCATATATCATTATCGTTTGTCTAGATTTCAATGGACCAAATATATAATTACTTGTAGGTTCATGATTAGGAAGAATAAAATTTCCATGGGGGTTCCTATTATCTCTTTGAAATAAAAATATATTTACATTGTAAAATTCTTCCAACGCTCTAATGTATAAAAGCGGAGAAAGGTAATGTGTCGTATCTGCTATATTCAATTCAATTTCGTTTATACCAAGATTGTAACATTCTTGTTTACATAACCCATTTCCCTTTATAAAACTTGCAATTAGTTTTCTTTCTTCTTTTACAAGTTGTTCTCTTTTCACTTCATCATTACCAAAGGATAGTATATTGTTCCAATTCAATGCATCTAATATACACTCTAGGAAAGAAGATAAACCTAATATTGGATTTTGAAAATGCATCCCTCGACGATAGTATTCATTGTTTTTATCTATAATTGAAAGCAATTGCTTAATATTTTCCGGTAATATACCATAAGTACCAAATTTGGCAAATTTTTGAGTTTGCAATAATCTTTCATATTCTTGACCACTCTTTTCAATATCTACTTCTTGATAGTATTTATTATAATTACTAGTTGGATTATTTTTTTGGTCCAATTTGAAACAACAAGGCAAATAAGGGAATTCAACATTGTTTGACAATTTATTTGCAACCATACCTGCAAAAGGGTAGTCTTGAGAATTACATTCAAAAAATTTTGAATTGTCATCGTCTTTGGGGAATTCCAATTGAGAAGGTTTCTTTTCATCATACATGTCTTCAGAAATTAAATCGGGTATTTTTTGTTTTGCACACAATCTAGAATATTTTTCTAAAAATACATTTGGCATGACATCTGTAAGAGTTTCCTTTTTAGCAACAAATATCTTTGTATTGACACCACTTATAAATTTCGAATACTCGTCAGTCAAATTTTTTACACCCTTGTTGTATATAGTTATAAATTTACCAATCATGACTTTGAAATTGTTAATCACATCTATATTGGCACCTCTTATAATTTTAAAGACACTTATAGGTTCACCAATCTTGATTGAATATTTTAACAATTCGTTCTTGGTCGCTGCTTTTGTAGACACGTGACATACAAATCTCGTCTTTGTTATAGGGTCTATATAATGAATAATGTTGTGAAATTTAGTTTTAGTTATACTCAAATTCAAATCAAAAGCTAAAAGATTGTCATTAGAGTACATGAAATTTTTCAATACATCATTAAACAATAATACATCTTTAGTTATCACTGGGTCTAAAACTTGATGTAATGCATAAAATTCACCTGAAATTTTATTGGTCGTAATCAACGTGGTAAAATCTATATCCCAATTCAAGACTTCTTTTAAATTTTTAACAATAGAATCAACATTTACATTGTTTTCTATATCCATTTCAATGATGACATCGCCTACATCATTTTTTCGTATAATGACAACATTGTATAACCTGTACCACATTAATTTAGAAGTATTTTTATAAACAATTTCTTCAACTCCATCGTCTTCTATATCGTCTTCGTCATTTTCATCTTCTTGGATATATTCAATTTGAGATTTTTTGTATAATAAAACCATACTATTTTCATAATTGGGTACATTGCCATTCAAAACAAAACTTTTATAAATTTTACTATATTCGTTGTAGATAACCAAAGGTATATTTTCAGTAAGCACAACTTTATCAAAAAGATATTCAAATGGAAAATTTAATTTATCTGATTGAATGGTTACTGTTATATATTGTTTTTTTTGAACAAATTCAGTCGTGTTATATACTGCAACATTTTCAAAATTTTTAATTTCTGAATCAAATTTTTCAATCTCTTGTTTCAAGTGTGTAGATGGTTTATAATCTATAGTACTCTTCTTTTTATCCAACCCAGAAAATTCATGTGGATACAATTTTTCTAAATTATTTATACTTTCGTTTAAATCTGATTGTAAAATTTTTATCAATTGCTCATCTCCTTCAGTAATTTCAAAAATGTAATTTAACCAAATATTGTACAATTCTTGTGTAGATAAGTCATAATTTGGACTGATATATTTATAAAAATTGAAAAAAGTTGCATCATTTTTATATTTGGTTTCAAAATTTTTAAAAGCTTCTTGTAAAGGTATAATTTTTATATTTTCAGGCCATTCCTTTTCCTTGTATAAATTTAAAGGTATTTTAAATTTATTCAAATATTTAGGTTGAATATCATAACTAAGAGCAATTTTATTTTTTATAGTGTCAACAGTATCAAAATTATGTAAAGCAATTTCATGATGATTGGGTAATTTCATTTATTACTTTTATTATTATTTTTTTAAATATGAGCTATCGAATAAATGGATGACAATATTTGGTACAGTTTTCTCGGTTTATCTAACCAAAAACATTTTGATAATGCTTTAAAAAATATAACTAGTTTACAAATGGATAGTTTAGATGAGGAATTTTTTGCAGCGGAAGAAGATGACGAAGATTCTTCAAAATTTATTTGTCGTTTTTTCAATGCACTTGTTCGTTTAAATTTACCAAATATAGTTCATCACTCTAATTTCCCATATCTCTTAAAATATGCCCAAGATGACGATGTAATACGAACTATAATTAATAAACTTGGAGGTAAGTCGTGGATAGATAAAATGCCTAATGACAAATTTGTAACCAAGTATAAATATTATTCACTCGTTGGATATGAACCACCAGATATATACACAAATACTGGTATAACAACACCGTTAACTTTTATAAAAAAATTTCCTGAATGTAAACACTGTGACTATGTTGTATCTCAATTTCTTACCCATAGTGAAATAAAACAATACTTGACTAAAAAACAATATGCATGGATTTGTAAAGGACAGTTAAGTGTCATATATCCGAAAGATTATAACCACAATATAATTGTATATAATGATAAAAAACAACCAGTTGGATTTATACTAGGTGATATTAGTGGAAAAGTTGCAAGCATTTCACATATTTGCGCCCAATCATGTGGTCGATGTGTCTTTAATCAATTTTTATACAAGGTCCGCGATAAAGGTGCCGAGTTTATACAAATACTTGACCCTATATCAAAAGTATTTGATGTGTATAAGAAATGGGGGTTGGAATATAACGACGATGATGACATATTTGAAGGTAAAATAAAAAATTTGATTTAAAACTGTTTAAAAGTGTTTTAAAACTCTATAATGTAAATGTAAATGTCATCTCAAACATCTGAATTACCGGTTGTGTTTGCCAAAAATCTAGTTAAAACGCAGGTTATAAGTGATGGTAATTGTATGTTTCACGCTATTCTTTCTTCATATTCAAACAAGTATATTAAACTTTCAGATGATGAAAAAATCGAATACGTCAAACATCTTCGTAGTATGTTACCAGATATTATTACCAAAGATATTTGGTTAAAAATAGGTTATGGTGAAACGAGTCGTCTAGAATATGGTGTAGTATTGAATGATGTACTCCATAATGTATATGACCACATATTAAATGACCAAGAATTGAAATATACCCAGCTTGGTTATTATATAGGAAAAAATGCACCAATTTGTAGTTTTATATGTAAAAATATAACCATTGACAATTTAGACAATGATATTCTCCCCAATTACAAACACAATACAGATGTGTATTTCGATGCAACTCATTTTGTAAAATGTATCAGTAAATTTTTTAAAAACAAGTTTGGTAAAAATTTAAATGAAAACGATTACGTTAAATTTAATTCCCTCTTAGACAAGGTTCATGAATTTTTTGAACTCATTACTAAACTTTGTATAGAAATTGCATACTCTCATTGTAAACACCAACTCGGGGATAATCAATCATGGTTGGGTACTGAATACATTTCATTCATTTCTGAAATTTTTAGTGTCAATATATACTTTATAGATGAAAACACGGGGTTGCCTTATGTATATGGAGATGAAAAACTGTTTCCTTATAAAAAATCCATCATTCTTTTGTGGATGGATTCATGTCATTTTGAAATTGTAGGTATCGTTGAGAATGATTCAATTAGAAGAACATTCAACTCTGATGAACCTCTTATCCAAATGATACATGCATATACTATTAACCCCAATTTAGCCACAGAAACATTTCCAGAATTTTCAAATTAAAAACAAACATCATTGAATATAGATTAAATGGAATTTGTCAAATGTTTAAAACATAACCTATTTAATTGTTCACACTGTCACACTACCAAGAATATAAAGAAAACATGTAGTCTTCATGGTATTGTGAAATGTCAAAAACGACAGTGTCATCAACCGACTAGATTGGAAATTATATGGGGAAATGTATTGATATGGTTATTTCCAAAATATTAATTTTTGATTCATTAAATAAAACCAATATGAATCAAAAATTTTATTTTTCCTCTCATACAAGACGCGGCTATTATCCACCTGGACCTTCGTATGGTAATCATGGTTACGGTTATGGCAATCCATCAGTAATAGTGGCTAAACCATTTTTCTATGTAGATTCAGATTCGTCATCAGATGAATCACTTGATTCAGATATAGAAACATCTTCCACAATTGTATATGATTTCAATTCTGACACTGAATCAGATTCAGATTCTGATTGATAATTTTTTACATCGCACAAACACATTTTTTTAAGTACAAGTTTGACATACAATTGTTTCGGTTCGTTACCACCACTTTCTCTAAAACGATAAAGTGGTACAACAACTTCATCGTTTGAACTCGTATCTACTATAAAAGTGCCACCTGTTGCAATCATATATCCACTCTTGTACAATTCTTGCCCGTAAATTTCAAAATAATAACCATAATCCGGTAGAAATTGTAAACCAGTTGTATAGTAATCAATACCATCTTCTTCTTTTACCAAATTCAACAATTTAATGGTAAAACCTACATCTGAAATTGAATTTTTATATGGATACACTGCTTCGGGCACAAGTTTATTACAAATAAATTGAGGAGCTTCACCGCTATCATTGCGATATTCAAACGATTTTGCTCGTTGAATCTTATCGACAACAGATTCTAATCCCAACAATTCATCTACATTCGACACAACATTTCCATTTCTATTATATAAATCTCCTAAAAATGTTAATGCATCCATGTCATACCAAGTATAAAAATATTTACTTTCCCCACATATTGCAAAATATTTTTTAATATAATGTTTGAAGAATTTTGTAACCCAATATGAACTTAATACACACGTTAAACTACTCGTATTTGAAACAATTTTAGGTTTACTACCTTCAAAAAATCCGCGACAAAAGTATTTAGTTCTTGTTACGGACGATTTATATTTATTATTTTTAAACAGGTTTATCATGTGTCGATCTTTAATAACAAAGAAATAAGTTCGACTCATGATAAACCATTCTACACAATCTATATAGTAATTAGGGTTATCTAATTTAGATACAATTTTTGTAAATAAATTGTATTCATCATCGTTTTTAATATCAATTGTCAATATTTCATTACCACGGTGATATTCCAACTCTCCTTTAGATATAACCCAACCATATAAATATTGAAATATTTCAGGATAGAGACTGTTGACACTATTGACAATCAATTCTTTCATTACCTTTTTATACAACGTTTGATGTTGAGACTTGAATATACCACTACCACCGCTAGAATCAACTTCTGCCGTATTTATGACATCTTGTATTAAGTCGGAAGTAGGTTTATAAAAATAACTAGAAAAATAATTCATTTTAGTAATACCATCTATCCAATTAAATATCAATTTATTCGATTAAAATTTCTCTATAGTGGTTTTTAAAGTAAAATTTCAACTCATTCATACATTTCCATTTACCCAATCTCCATTTATATTGTTGAGATACATAATCCTTTATATTTAAACCCACATATAACAATTCATCCATCGGTGTAGACATTAATTTCAAATAGTATAACGAATCTACATTAATTAAATCACCATGTTCAATAACATATTCACAATCTTCAATCTTTTCAAATTGTTTTCCATTGTGCTTATCCATATTTGTTACTATATATTCAATACGTTGTCCGGCTGTAATCAATTTACCACGTCTTCTCATTTTTTCAGATAACTGCACATTTGCAGGTAAAGATTTCAACTTGTAATCCTCTTCATTACTACATTGTAAATCCTTTAACCTTTTATTTCTCTTTTGTACATCTTCTGACAATGGTCTCACTTTATAATCACCGACATCACCAATTGATTTTGTTATAATATAAGATGCAAGTGCATTCTTCATGATGAATAAATCTTCAATTCTACTTAAAATGTTTTCCAAAATTTCAGTCTTGTCCTTTTTATATAATATAGCCATGACAGTGTCTTTATATATCTGTCTTATAATGTCAGCATTATCACGTCTAGTAAGTAATACACCTCTGATGGTCAATTTATCAGAAATATGACCGTCTTTATCCGCTTTCAAACAAATATATCGTTTTTTAGTTAAAATTAAAAATCGTTCATAAATAGCACTTTCAAAACTAAGATGCATGGGTTTCATAAATAAACTATTAATTTCTTTTTCAACTTTTTCACAGAAATCCCAAAGTTCACTACACTGTCTATCATGAAATTCTGGAAAATTGACATAAACTGAATCTGTATTTTTAACAATTAATTCACCTACACCTGCGTGAAATGTACCATCTTCAGTTTCAATGTCATATACAAAAGTATCTCCTACATCTTGAATTTCTTCAATTTCTACACCATTACCCTTTTTATTCTGGTAATTAACAACAATCTCGTACAAATTGTTGTCAAAAACTAGTGACAAATTTATTGAATAGATTGATTTTAAAATATAATATATACCCTGGGCAATAACCGGGGTTCTACACAATACCTTGTTCTTTTCACAATCGTATCCATCTAAATACCCATAAAGAAATTCAAATTTGGTTTCCATAGTTGAATTCAATATAACAGTTGGAACAAAATCACTAGATTTATCTAAATAATACATTAATCTATCACTCTTTGAATACAACATGCCATTTTCAAACTGAAATTGATATTTATCAACCAATTCATTCTGAACTTTGACGTTTGTTGTCTGAAGATAAATTGTATTATTTTTAATAAAACTTTTACAACCTAAACATAACCCCAATAATCTAGCATACTGTATGGTAATACTGTATATAATCTTTTTTGTAAATTGTGGCCAAGAATGAAATAGCTTTTTATTTTTAACATCCAATGGTTTTACATATTTACCCTGTTCATCTATCAAAGAATGGTCTTCAGTTACTTTGATATACGCATTATCAGTTTTAACTTGGTAAATTTTTTTATTCGTATTGTGTCTAATAACTCGTTTAATACGAGCCCACCCATTGACTGACCATATATATCCATCGAATTTAGATTGTTCTTTATTAGACAAACCACACACACCCAATTTAAATTTATTGTACGGTTTCCATACACCATTATTCAATTTATCTATCGTTGTAATATTGATAGAATGATTGTGCAACTTGATTAATAATGGAGTATCACCTGTTACACTATCTCCATATACCAATTTAGCATTGTAATGTTCTTGAATATATTTACCAGCTTTTATGATATTCTCTCTACCCATTGCTGTCGTACATTGTGCACCAGGTAAAAATGGTAAATAACCTTTTCTTGTACCATATGCACCGTATACACTATTAGCAGACACTTTATATGCAAGTTGTCTTTTTTCTAAAACTTGATACTCTAATTGAAGATGACTCTTTTCTTCCTCCGTTATACCTTCTTTGTTCATTTCCTTTTTCAATTCCTTTTGTTTTTTTCTGGTATTAGTACGAGCTTCTAATAAATCCTCTAAAAGTACGGGAACAATTCCTTTAGGATTCTTTAAAAATCTATAACGATGGTGTTGACAAACAATCTTGTCTGGTTTCAATTTCACTCCACTATCATCGTGGTCACAACCTTTATGTTCAGCATATTCTATAACATGACACAAGTCGTCGGCAATAGGGTCGTCATCTCTAACTAAAGTTGAAAAACACAAGTTGTATGCAATAATTGTAGTTGGGTACAGAGATGTGAAATCAAATGGAGTAATTTTATCATATACCCCTGGGATAGGTTCTAATACAATAGCACCAGTCAATTTATCATTCTCATCTGCTATATAGCCATCTTTTTCAACTACATAACCCTTTTGTAAACACACTTTGTAAATTTGTGAAAACACTTTGATTTGCTGTCCTTGAGTATATAAAGTAAAAATAGGCACATTACAAGTAGTGGCCATTTCTACTAAACCAAACCAAGTTTGCAAATTGTAAAATAATTTATAAACCAAAACACTGTCTTGAACACAGTATTTGCCTACAATACTCATTGCATTCTGACTCGCTTCGTCATTTACATCCTTCATACCAATCTTATAACATTTGAAAATATCTTTTGCTGTCAAAGGGTCTTTGGTTTCCCCTACAAACATATCTGACACTGTTTTCAACTTGTAATTATTCAATTTATAATCTCTTTGGATAATAGGCAACATATCAACATACAAACGTCCGTGTACATCTAAATATTTAAAACATTGATTTTTATAAGCAGTACTAGACCAACGGATTTCCTTTTCTTGAGATATAGAATCATTATACCCTTGAATAGTAAAGTCATAATAGACATTTGTTTGTCGAGACCTTTCAATCATATATGGGATATCAAAACTAAAAATATTGTATCCCATCAACAATTGTGGATTATGTTTGTGAATCAAATCCGTAAACGATAAAAGTACATTTCCTTCATTGGGACATTCTATTACTGTAATTGATTCATCCAATAATTTATGATTTACTTTACCCAAAGTTATAAGATATTTATAATCAGGCTCAAGACTGTTCGTTTTGCCAATGACACATGATATTTGAAAAATTTTATCAGCTGCTAACAACGCATTTGGCATCCTTCCCGGATTACTAGAATTTGCTTCCAAATCAAAAGACATGACTGTTGCACTGGGAACTTGTGTTTTATTATGAATAGCCAATACATTATCATGCTTGCAAATGTATTCGAAATCACACTTACTTTCCCTATTTTCCGGTTCAACCTTTCGACCTCTAAATTTAATCCAATTAGAAGTAGGTAAATTTTGATTACAAATATATTGTAATACAGGTGAAGCATTGTTTTCATGCACTTTGAAATGAGTTTGGCGGTTTAAACTCTTTATAGTATAACGAGTTTTGACGTATTTTTCAAAATTGTAAATTGCAATCTTTTTGTTAAAGTGAATCAATAAATACGGAAATAATTTATCTTTCCATTCCCCTTCTTCTTGATACTTGTGATTGTAAAATAATTTCTTTCTCTTTACATACTTTATACTATCTATATCACGAAATCTATTTTTAAAATCTCGCGTAATTTCTTGAAGCAAACCATTTGTCCATGATATATTTGTATCTAATTCTAGATAAATATATGGTTTGAATCCGGTTATTTTTAAATATACACTTTGATCCCCCTCTGTTAATCCATAACAAGAGATGGTCATATCTGATTCGTTATCTTGATGTCCCCACCAATACGTAAAAATGTCAACGAGTTCCATTGGAATATTATAATTATTTCATTAAATATAATATTCATTTTTGTTGTAATTTAATTTATTCGGTTTGAAAGTTATAGGCGGTTTGCTTTGGAAGGATATCAACCAATTCTTGGTTTGATTTTTCCATCATATTCATCATCATATTTGACATTAAAATTGCAAACGTTTCTGTATCATTTTTGAAATCATTTTGTATAAATTCATATATAAATTTGGTTAGAATATCATCATAAAAATTGTCGCAAAATAAATTTTTCAAATATATCTGTCTGAATGGAATTAAATTTACAATTTTAATATAAATTTCTTTCAACTGTTCATATTCAATCTGTTTAATTTGTTTACGAACATTTTCCCTTTCTTTTACAACATACTCTTTATTCACCTTTTCATCTTGTTGATTCAAAATATACCACAAATTTGAAGCAATAATATCTTTATCGATATTTTCAATCGGAACAAAAGAGAGAAATTCATTTATCAACGGTAAATCTATTTTGCTTACATCTATAATTAAATCATAAATACTCGTGCTCATTTATATTTCTCTTTTTATCTTTATATCGAATTTTACTATTTAAATACGTACTAATTTAGATTAAGAAATGGTATTCAAATACAATCCTCAACATCATGTTATTACTAAAATGAAAGGCGGAAAACAAGGGTTAGTAGGTATGATTTTAGACAAATCAAACAAGAATATTAAAATTTATAAATTCTCTTCCAATTTAAACATGTTGGCAACACATGAATATAATATCATGTCATCTTTAAAAACAATCAACCATATTACTCCCTATTTCACTTCTTGTTATGAATTGGTAAATATACCCGTTAACCAAAACTTTAAAGAAGATGACAATCCCTTTGAATTAAAAACAAAATACAAATATCTTGTCGACGTGTGTATTTCTGAATATGTCGAAAACGCCCGTAAACTGACATCCTTTATCCGTCACTCTAAACAAGTTTGTGACAACATTATTGTTTCCATTATAAAACAAATTTTGATTAGTCTGTTAATGGCTCATAATAGCTGCAATTTTACTCATTATGATATACATTCTGAGAACATTTTTGTACAAAAATGTTCTTATAACGATGTCTTCGTTTGGTACGATAAAACAAATTCAATACCATATGTAATACCTTCATTAGGTTATTTGCCTCGTATCATTGATTATGGTTTTAGTTATTCAGACGGGGTTAAAGGTACAAATATCACATCACCACTCGATTTTATGAGGGAAGGGTATTTTTCAATCCATACGGACAAATTTGTAGATTTTAAAATATTTTTAATCAGCATTCTGGAAGATTTGTATCACTATCGTTCAAAAGGTTACTTGTTTACCTATTTGAGACGCATTGTTAAAAAAATATATAAAGATACTGATGTTGATTGGGAGAGTGGGTGGTTTGTAGATAAAAAATCATCAGCATCTAAATTTTTATATGAACACATGGCGAATAATGAAAAGTATTTACAACTTATAAACAGTTCTCCAACTATTGAAGAACATTTCTATTCTATATTAGAATATTTTCAATTGTTAATAAAAACTCCTTTAGATAGTGACCCTTTACCAGATAAAAGCATGCCAGAATTATTTGAAGAATTTGTGTTTGGTTTCAAAGAATTCTTAAAACATTTTATTAAACTTGAACACTTGTTTGAAGACAATAATAAAAAGGAAAACGAATATGAAACCAATCCAGACATGGGTCTATACATTATTCGTCAAAGTATCCAATTTATTATTCAAACTAGAGATGAATACCTAAACGAAGCTACAACTAAAAGTGCAGTGAGAAAATTTCAAAATTTATTATTTGAATCCATTTGTTCAAATAAGAAACTTCATTTCCCAAAAATCAATTATGAAAAGTATATTGCTTCTATATACATTATGGTCAACGTATTTCATTCTTTGTTGTACCGAGAATACAAGTATCGTTGCCAATTTGTAGAAAATCAATACGCAACTCTTCCCGTAGATAGTTCAAATGATATTTTATATATAATTAACCACTATCTCGATGTGCCTTATCACTATACAACTGACACTCGTCTTATCGTCATGGACGAATTTAAAAAGGTATCTAGCGCATTTAATTTGACTCAAGACCAGTGTAACCAAATTAATGAAACGAAAGAAGTTGTAGATAGAAATAAAGTGATTTACGAATTTATTCAAAATTCTGACCCTAAACAAACTACTACAAATAGTATTTCAGTTAGAACCATGTTGTACTCGGATGAACAAAAAATTGATTCACCTAATAACAAGGTTGGTATGGGTAGCTGGTCACCAAGTGATGATGAAGAATGCGACAGTGATGACGAAGAATATGACGTCAAATATGATTGGTCTATAGATTCTATTGAAAAAACGATGGAAAAGCTAACCATTGAAACGTATGGTGAAACTTCTGAGAGTGGTAGCGATGACAGTGGTGAGAGTGGTAGCGATGACAGTGGTGAGAGTGGTAGCGATGACAGTGGTGAGAGTTGTAGTGAAAGTGAGAGTGAAAACGAAGAAGAATAAAATAAAATATAATTTAAAAGTTTGTACATATAAATTATATAAATGAAGAAACTGCAATTGGTTATCGATAAGCACAATAAACAAGTAAAGGCGTATACAAGCGGAAATCAACTTGTTAAAATTGATGTAATTAAAATGTACAAGGGTGGAAAACATAGACCGCAAATACTTGACAAGTATTATCAAAATGGTCATGTTGTTCGATTTTATATGAAACCTTGTGGGTTAAAACCACACAAGACTATTACATTGGGATTTTAAAAATTCTATATCTGAATTTTTAAAATTATTTAAACAAAGCGCCAACCATAACCATGTGCATTATTCGTTTCACCTTTACAACATTTTGAAATGTATGAAAAATTTTTTCTTTCCAGACCTAGAGATTCAGCAGCATCTCTTAACCCTGGAAAAGTTTGCAAACATTCACCAGTATCTTTATCTAGTTTTTCAACAGGTTTATTTTTATTATTTGCCAAACTTACAGATTCAATATCACTTGTATCGCATTCAGACGCGAGACGCCAAATATAACCATGAGCATATTTACTTTTTTTACTACAACAACGCGTTATATCAGACAATTGTGATTGAGTTAATCCAACTTCTTTTCCCGCATTTGCAACAGATGAAAAAGTTTTTATATATTTTCCATCTAAAGAATATTGATGCACACTCGTGGTTGGGTTTAAACCAGAATTATATGCATGTAAAACATTTTCAGAACGAGTTACCCATTCCAAATTATCTACATTGTTATTTAATTTATTACCATCCTTGTGGTTTACATATTCTTTGTTTTCTGGATTGGGTAAAAATTGAGTGGCAACTAAACGATGTATAGGTAAATTTTTATCATTTAATCTGATAGATACATAGCCTTTATCTAATCTAGGTTTCATAAATATTTTCCTATTAACATTATAAATTCGTCCATCGCGATGAATTACATAATTTGGACATTCTTTTAATGGTTCAAATTCTTTTAATTCTTCTTCATTCATTAGAACTTTGGATTCTACATATTTGAAATAAAATTTTCCTGTAGAAGAATTCATATATTTTGTTCTTCCTGATAAATTTGCTGCAAAATTTTTCGCTAAAAGTCCTAATTCTTTCGCAGCATCTGTGATAGAATTGAAGGTTTTTACAAATTCTTTTGTATCATAATTCCATTGCTCAATAATTTTACCAGTAGATACTCTGTTTACATCTTGATGAGCTCGTTTAACATTTTCTGAATGACTAACCCATTCCAAATTTTCAACACGGTTATCATGTTTATCTCCGTTTTTATGGTCAACATATTTACATTCTGGATCGCTTGGTTTATCCATAAATAAATTCGCAACCAATCTATGTACAACTATAGTTTTTACAAATTTTTTGGTATTAAATTTATAATACGAATATGCATCTTTACGATTGTTAATTGATAATAATTTTTTAGTACTCAAATTTCTAATACGTCCATGAGAACTCACTTCATAATTTAAAAGTTCGTCGTCAATTTCAACTTGTTTCCACAATTCTTCTACCATTTTAATAAATTTCAATATCATGATAAATTTAATTTTCATTTTTATACAAATAGTGTGTCAATTTTTTTAAAATTTATAATTCTACTAAACATAAATATGAGTGTTTTATCATTACAAAAATCAGTTAGGAGCTGTAGAGTTGATACCGGGTATGCTAACAAGCTTCAGTCCGATCGTTATTTAAATAGTTGCCAAGTAGTGTGCCCTGTTTGGACGGGTACCGACCAATATGGCCGAATTGTTGCTCCAGACTCCATGATGATTGAGACAGCAGGTTGTAGGTCAGCTTTGGACAGGGTTGACGTAGAAAACTACCAACGCCCGCAATACTTCGAACTTGTCAACCTTGACGGTTTCGGTGTACAAGGTAACATTTATTCCGATGATGCTAGTAACCGTACAGCATTCAATCAAAACATCTACCAACTTGCTGGTAGTCCTGGTTACGATTTTGGTGCATATGTTCAACCTCGCTGTGTCGATGGTGAAGACCGATACACTGAATTCAACCATGAAGCACGTTCCATGTGCCGTTAAACAAATAAATACTATTTTGTATAATTGTAAAAAATATACAAAATAAATTAAATTGGCTTCCACTTATAACCATATGCACTTTTAGCTGTTCCAAAATAACAATCAGATATGTATTTTGTATTTCGTTTATTTTTACCTAATGAAACCACAGCATCAACCAAAGTATTGAATTCTTTAATCAATACATCGTCCATCGTATATTGTCCAACTCTTCTAGATTTATGTTCTTCTTTTGAAACTGGTTTTGCAGGTGTATCATCATTTTCATATTTCCAAACAAAATTATATGCATAACGTACTTTTTTATCACAACAACGAACAAGTGCTGGTATACAATTTAATGGAAGTTTTAAATCTTTACATGCATCAGTTATAGATATATGACACTTGACAAATTGTCCATCGAGTGTATATTGTTTGACAGAAATTTTACATGGATTTAAATTAGTGTCGATAGCATGTTGATTATTTTCTGTCGCAGTTACCCATTCTAAATTATCTACGTGATTGTTTAATTTATTACCATCTTTGTGATTGACAAATGGTTTATTATCTGGATTTTGAATAAAATGTTGAGCTACAAGTCTATGTACTGACATATTTACTTTATTGAGACGCACATACATGTATGTATTTTCACGAGGCTTCAATAACATACAAGTATATTTGCTATAAATTCTTCCATCTGGATGGATATAGTAATTTTTATTATCTTGAATTTCAACAAATTCGGTTAAATCGAAATCTACTTGTTTTTTAGATTCTGGTTTATCTTTATATACCAAGTAAAAACCATACTTTTCGTCACGAGTTTCTGCCAATCTAGCTATAGTATGAAAAGACAATTTCAATTCTCGAGCAGCATCTGATTTAGATTCAAATTCTTTTATCAATTTGTTTGTACCAAGTTCATATTGTAATATGACATGTCCTGTAGATATACGATTCTCATTTTGATGAGAATGTTTGACATTGTCAGAATGATTTATCCATTCTAAATTTTCTACTCGGTTATCATTTTTATCATGGTTGATATGATTAACATATGCTAAATTATTTGGATTTTCTATAAATGTTGCTGCAACAAGACGATGAACTGCATATGTTTTTCGTTTAAAATCATGAGTTAAATAACATCGAACATATCTACCTCTTTTATCTACGCTCATCATTTTTTTTGTTTCCAGCATTCGTACATTACCTATATTACTTATTTCATAAATGTATTGCTGACCGTTTAAAACGAGTTGTTTCCAAATTTCTTCTTCTTGATTCATATTAATATTTTGTTTAAAAATGTTTTGTAAATTCATTTTTAAACAATATTTAGAAAAAACTTACATCATTCTTTAATCGGCATAATTGACCCAATTTCTTGATACAAGTGAAAAATTTTGGATTCAATCTCATCTACCATGTCATTTAATGCGCTGTTTTGTTTTAAAACAGGATTTGACGATATATGTTCTTCTGAAAATTTGTAAAGGAGATGGGTACGATCTAGTAATTGAAACCAGTGTCCATCATCTACTTTTTCTTCATTTTCTTCATCATCTGACTCGAACGATTTTTCTCCTTCTTGATTCATATTAATATTTTGTTTAAAAATGTTTTGTATATTCATTTTTAAACAAGAAATGTTTTAAACAATAATCTCTGGAAAATTAAATTTAATTTCAATGTGAAAGCATTTAATTTTCAAACATTTCTCCAATGTTTCAAGTCTCTTATTTATCTTTTGAACTGGTTTGTATTCGTTTTTACCCAAGTCATTTACTTCAATCAAGATGTCAATTATTTCCCTGCATTTCAATTGTGCCTTGTGAATTTTAAACAAGTTCATTTCAACCCCTTCTCTGCCTCTACAATTATCCAACTTGGGTTTAATTTCCAAACACTGGTTATATTCATCGAGATATTTATCATAAACTTGTTTCACATTTGTTCCAAAACCTTCGCTACTAACCAGAATAACTGGGTCATATATTTCCATGGTTTTTATATCGTAAATTGTATATTTTTCTTGGTTTTTACATTCAACAATTGTATTTGATATGGTGCACATGTTACCACACAATTTACACTCGACCTTTTTATCACTTTTCTTTAACATAGCAATATCATATAAAGTTCTTTTTTTATATTTTTTATAGTCGCCATTAAACCAAGGCAAACCCAAAATTTTAACGACATTGGTAACTGGAAGCAATTCACTGCATTCTCTATTTGGGCAGACAAAGTCGTTGATTGATTTTTCCAATTGTATTCTCAGACACATTTTACAGCAATTGTAATCGCAAAAATCACAAATATAAGAGTCACTGTGACACACCTTGTTACAATTTTTGCATTCATTCATATAGTATAAACAATAACATTTCTCACACTTTTTATCATTTCTGATACATTCAATACATATTGTATCTGAACAAGAGATACAATATGCGATATCATTTTTATGTTGACACATGGTTGTAGTTTAAATTACTAACACATCTGTCCAAATTTTTTTCATTTTTATTTTTTTTACAATTGAATTTCGACGTGTTTATACATTGTATTTTCATCTGGATAACCAATTGGATTTACAATGAGTGTACAATCATCTATAACAATGTTTGCATACTTGTGAGTATGACCGCATATCCAATAGTCGACTGATTTAAAAAGTTCATCACAATCCGTATTTGCGAAAGCGTGATTCAAATTGCTATTTTTATACATGTCGTCTATTAATTTAAATGTAGGTAAATGATGTGTGACAACAATTATTTTTTTATCAGTATTAATTTGTTCAATTTCTGGTTTTAACCAAGTTATATGTTTTTCGTGAAATTTATTTTGTTCAAATACATTAAAATCAGGTATATAATTGTAATCATTCATGCTTGCTGCAATTACATGTTTAAATTCATTAGGAATAAATGTCCATAATGTGCAACCTAATATAACCATGTCGTCAAATTCATATTTCTGCTTGTTTAAAAAATATACATTATTATACAACTCGCACAACTTGTTAATTTGATAATCTACATCATCCATACTCATTGAGTGATAATATTCATGATTACCTGTACAGATAAAAACGTGTCTATATTTGTTTGAACAATGTTCGAGTATATATTTATAACTATCGGTATATGGATATCCAATATCACCAGCGAGTATAACATCAATTTCTTTTTCACTAGATGGTGTTAGAATTTTATCACATAATGTTTTAACATCTTCAACAGTCATCATTTCAGAATGTATATCTGATAAAATTTGAATCATAATTATATATGATTTAAATTTTTATTTAAATTCACAATTCATTTTTAATTGTACAATTTTAACCATAACGGTCAAAACGAGCATTCACACGAGGAACACCCATACTAGCTTGAGCCCAAGCCATTTTGGCCGGATCGAAACAATTGCAGCCACCAGCTCCGCAGTTTTGACCATTGCAAGCAAACTTGAAAGAATATTGAGGGCGGCGTTTGTAACCGCAATCCAAAGTTCGTGATGGGTCAGATGAACAATGACCACCATAGTCATCTAAAACTGGGGTGGGGTTGAATAAGACATCATTATATACAAGTTCATTGGTATACACATTACCAGGAGCTAATATTGTACGGCCGGAAGTATTTGCTTCATATCTTGAACACATATTTATTTAATTCAAATTTAAAAAGTAATTTGTAATTTTTTATTTTGTGTAAACCATTCGAGTAAATATTTGCATATATCATTTTTCCCGATATTAAATACATTATAAATAGTTTTAATTTGTTTGTCGTTAAATTTTTCCAATTCATCATGTGTAAAAGTTTTATATACTTTATCCTTTACTTTATTGTTCATTTCAGTATTGCCTGGTACATTTATACCACCGGGTATAATAATTTTAGTCAACAAGTTTCCTGGAGTAAATGAAGTACATTCCATACCTTTTCCTTTTCGCATAACTGCCAAATTCTCGGTTGAACGTAGTAACAAACTTTTTGTAGTTAAATTGTATATAGCATAATACTCTAATGGGGGTTGACCAAAACGTTTACGTATCAATTCATTCATTTCATCCATTTCTTTAGGGTGCGACACGCTAGTAATTTGTTTCCAAGTTGTCCCATCATATTGTAAAGGTGAAAGTACATTTCTAACTATATACCAATATTTTTCGTTATGGATAATGACAGTGTCAAATACCTGAAGTATCCATTTTTTAAAGTCTGATGTTGAAGTAGAAGTAATTACACTCTTAATCATTTCGTCTATATGTTGGGGTGAAATTTGTTGGAGTAGCGTCATTTTATCACTTTCATCTTTACTTTCTATAATTCTTTTTACAATAGTTATATCTTTTTTCTCTAAATAATTTTTTATAAATTCGTTCAAATTAGTATCCATTTGAACCCAATGATTTTTGAAATAAAAATTATCAAATATATTTTGGCTATAAACTAGATAAATATTATCATCATTCGCATAATTGATTAAATTTTCTATACCCATATTGTTCTTTATATATTTGGAATGTAAAATCATAAGGGCCAAAACATTTTTAATTTGAAATTCTTGTATCTTTTCATCCATTTGATTACAAAATGTTGTCAATTCTTTGATATTGGTGTAATTCTTGGATTGATTGAGAAAAAATTCTTGTATACACTTTTCTATCTTGGTTCTATACAAATCGTCATATAGTATATTATACGATTCAAAATTTACAGTTTTACCTTCGGTACCGACAGTATCTTTGGAATTACATTTTATAATACAAGAAGTGTAATCACATTCTCTCGAACCTTCAATACCATTCGGTATATTGTTGTTTTCACTATTTAAAAAACAATCAAATGAAATTTCCTTTAATATTCTTTCAATTTTTTTCGTTTGGTAATCCTTTTTTTCTGAAATAGAATACATGTACAAATCTATCGAATACAAATTCTTCTTTAAATTTTCAGCAAGGTGTTTATCCATCTGCACAACTTCAACCTTTTCTCCTTCTTCTTCCAACATCATTTTACTCAAATCCTTTTCCAAATCAGCCATCATATCATCTTCTTCATCGTCTGAATCAAGTCCTAAATCTTGAGCCAACTTCTTTTTACTTTCTTCTTCCTTTTCTTCATCCAGCATCATTTTACTCAAATCCTTTTCCAAATCAGCCATCATATCATCTTCATCCTCTGTTTCATCCTCTGATTCTGATTCTAAACCTAAATCTTTGGCCAACTTCTTTTTATCAACTACCAAATCTTCTTCGGAATCTGAATCTAAACCCAAATCACTTGTCAATTTCTTTTTATCACCCGTTATATTGAAATTGGTAATCTCTTGTTCCAATTCTTCCTCGTCTGAAGAAGATTCTTCTTCGACTTTTTCCTCTTCTTCCTCGTCATTCATTTCCAATTCCATCTCTTCAGCCAATTGTTTTTCCAAATCATTTAAATCGTCCCATTCGTTGCTTTGTATCTTGTCATTGTCAATCTTTTTAGGAATAGAAGCATGTAGATATACATTGACAATGGGTTTTTCCCCCAAATCTAACAAAGCTTGGTGAGAATATAAACGTATGGTACGAGCAATTGCCTGTTCAATTTCTGTAAAATTCCAAAATGGTGTCAATATATGAATATGTTTGACATTTTTAAACGTTAAACCTTCAGAAGTTATTTTACTTCCTATAATTATCCGTATATAATCTCCTTTTGCATTATTAGGTGAATTGAAAGTATTTATAATATTCATCGTTTTGATTGGATTAGACAATTCATTAGTAATGACAGCATATCGTTTATTATTTTTAGTTTTTTCAAGGCCATTATTAGTTCTATAAAAACCGACGGCATCCATTAATTTTGTAAATATGAGTAATCCTGAGCCTTTGACAAAGGTGTTGTAAATAAATATATTGTCATTTGGGTGGTCTAATATATTTGTAAGTAATGCAGCATACTTGGTTGAAAATTGTGCAATATATTGAATTTTTTCTTCAACTGATTGTAGTGTTTTAAGGTGGTTTAAAATATTTTTAATATCAATTTTCCCACCCCAATTGCCTTTATCGTCAACCATTAAAGAAGCTTGTCTAGAATGTGAAAAAATACCCTTTTTCTCCTTGTCATCTAAAAGAGCTTTTGTATAACTATTTGTTTGTAGTAACGACATGTAAGAGGGTACGATTTTGAAAAAGGACAAGGTACCTATTCCAGTTTCTCCCATAAATTTCTTTTGAATATCTTCAAAATTGCTTCTAAAAAAGCTGACATAACCAATCAATTGTTTTTTCAATACATCTAATTTATTATTACACAGTTCTTGGGTATCTGGGTTGACATAGGTTGCCACGAATTGGTTACCAACTGGTATCTGTTTATCTATAGGTAATATCAGATTCATCAAATACGAAATTTCAACGATAGAATCTTTAATGGGGGTACCTGTTAAAAGTAAAATACGTTTATCATTAATAGTGTGAAATAAAGTATGAATTAGACTGTATACATTAACAGTTTTGTCAAAATTGGGTCGAATATTGTGAGCTTCGTCGATGACAAATAAATATCTATCAAAAAGTAGATTTACCTTTTCTATAAATTCCGGATTAGTTTTGGATTGAGTTTTTAATTTATTAATACGTTTAGCAAATTTTATATAGGTGGTGAATTCATAAAATCGGCCATATAATTTTTTTGACCGTATTTGTTGTACATGTTTATTTAATTGATTGTGTTGTGCATGTTTATACTTGTTTTTTGGTTCTACACAAACATTTACCAATTGGTCTACATATTGTTTTTCAATGGCACCACCTCTGGTAATGACTAGAGTTTTTCTAACACTTTTAGTTTCGTGTAATTTTTCAGATATAGCAATGGATGAACACGTTTTACCTGTTCCCAAACCATGATATAATAATAGTGACTTGTAATCTGTATTTCCATTCATAAAACGTGATACAATTTTTTGGTGTCGCAATAAAGTATCTGATTTCACCTCTTGAAATTCATATTTTTTATAAATATCTAGACTAAAATTATCAGCATCGGTTATTATATCTGGGTATCTATAAAAAAAGTGTTGCATATTTATTTATAAACTAAGTATAACTTATAAATAAAAATTAATCTATTTAAAAACTAGTAGAAAAATATAAAATGGAACCGCCTTTTGATAAATTGGTTGTAAAAACTTTAGGTGACGAATTTGGATTTAAATCTAAATTATTTCAGCAATTTGTATACTACATATTGGAGGAAAAATTAAAAGACATTGTTCAATTTAAAATGCTGCTAGGTAATGAACCATGTTTAACTATTTATGATATACCAGATAAAGAAAGTGGTTCAATTATAAATGATTTTGCGAGTATAATTGAACCCATCATTTTTTATAAATTGCATGATTTCAACTCCCCAACTGTAAATGAAAAACCTCCAAACTTGGATAAAGAATTGTATCAACGAATATTACCTCAATCTGGTGGGTACGACTCAGACCCACCTAAAAAAATAAATAAAAAGACTATAAATACAAGTTATATCAAATTTGAAAATTACGGTGATAAACCAAAATATGGACATTACTATGATAATCCAAAGCCTGAAAAAGAGGTTGTTGATATAAGAAGAAATATTCTAAGTAAAGCAATCGAATACAATTTGCAATACATTATAAATGACTTTATTAAAAACCATACTGAAATTATAGATGGTGATGTATTACAACAAGTTATAAAAACTCACAACATGTCCTTATTTGATGATTGTTTACCTTTTGTCCAAACTGATAATCCTAGTGTTTTACAGACTGCTGTTCAAGAAAAACAAGATGACATGATTTACAAACTGTTAAAAAGTGGCGCATCTATTTCAACCGACTGTGTACTTGATATATGTAAATTGGATGAACCTCAAAAAATACTTATATGGGTTAATTTATATGGTAATGATTCATCGGTAGATTATGACAGGATTTTATCAAAAACGAGTAATATCAATGTGATTAAATTATTGATTCATCATACAGACCCAACAAGTGTTGTAAATAACGCCATTACGAGAAATAATTTGGAATTATTCAAAGCATTTATCAATCTCGTCAATGATAAAACACATGTCATTAAAAAATGTATCACATCACATAATTTAGCCATGGTTCAATTTATATACGAACACAATCAAAATGACGAAACGTTTAATCAAATATTTACAACAGCTGTAAATAATACTCAACACCTTGTGCGAGACATTTTTACATTAGGAGACAAAACAATTTTAAATTTAGACATTGTTAAATATATTGTTCAATTTGATAATGAAATTTCAGAGAGTACGTGGGAAAATGTAAGACACAATTTGGATAAATTGTGCAATCAAGATATACTTCCATACATTTTTGATAGATGCCCATACAAGTCGGAATTGTTCTTGAATGCCGTGTCTAAAAACGATGAATGGTCTGTTGAATACATTATCGATAAATTTGAAATAAGGTTGAGTAATTTTAATGATGTTGTTTTTAAACAAGCTGTCATCAATAAGAATAAAAATATATTAAACATGTTGTTAAAATTAAAAAGATATTCATCGGAAGGATTAGATACTTTACTTGAACTTGATTTGGTTCCAGAGATTGAAGAAATTTTGAAAAATATTTATACATCTACACCTAAAGGTAATTACGCACATTGGTAATTTTAAAATTAAACTAGTTTTAAAATTAAACATTTTTGTACAAGTTATATACATCGTAATCTTTTTCATTTGCCACTTTAAGTTTCAAACTAGATGACAATTTTGTACACAAGAATAGGAAATTGTTACTATTTACAATTTTTTCTATATCTGGATACATTTTATATACCTGTTTGTCAGATAATTTAAAATACAAAAAATCGTGGTTTTTACTCTTTGCATAATCAATGGTTACGTTTTTATCATCAAAGACTACATTTTTTATAAAATGCACTTGTGCAGCTTTTGTAGAACACAATATATCAGAAATGACATATAAACGCATTGTTCTGGGCAAATAATTCAATACATAATATGAAAATACAACCAAATCTCTGCGACCTCCATCGTCAGTGTTGCATTGATGAACATGTGTACATTGATATCCACTTGTTTCTGTACATAAATTTCTTATATTGAATTTTTTAGAAAGTTTTGTTGAAACACCAGAACGGTCGAAATCATTGAGTAAACACAGGTGATTAGTATCACAATATACTATTTTATTTTTCAAAGTATAAGCCAATTTAAATGGTTTTTTATTACATTCTAGTATTCTTACATTTCCAGTATGAATATCATTGTGTCTTAATCCGAGTCTATTCATAGCTGTCAAGGTATATACAGTTTGAAAATAAATGTCAACCATATCTTTGTTCTTTTTACTATACATAAAATTATTGAGTGATTCAGGTACATATGCAGTTGTAATATATTTTGCAATTTCAGTTTTGGTCATATTGATTTTGGCAATTTTAGGTTTCAATTCGTTTACATGACATATACCCGAATCTATAGGTATCAATACATTGGGGCAAAGTTTATTATTAAAAATATATGGAATAACATATGTGTAAATATTCCATTCACCATCTAAACAGCTAAGGATTTCATGATTTTTAAATACATGTTTTTCATCAATTTTCCAAATTTTAATAACGACATCATTTTTAGAATTTTGCAATACCGCACTGAAAATTCCTGCACCAGATGCACCAGCGCTATTTAATTCTTTTACGGAAGTAATGTTTAATTTACAATCTGTATTTACCAAATTACTTTTGGAAAATTTAAGAGTATCTGTAAAATTAGTTTTTCGATTATTTACCAATTTATCGAAATCGGTTTTAATCACCTCGGCAATTACTTGTTTCGGGGTTTTATTTGTTTTGATTTGTACAACTGGTTCATCATCTTGTAATAATTGAGACACCCAATCTGGTTCTGGACTGGGTTTAGCTGTAACTACTTTACCAGCTTCTATAGTTTCAGTTTCCCACTCGGGTGATTTAGGTACAATACTCTTTGGTACACTCTTTGGTACACTCTTTGGTACACTCTTAGTTGGACTTTTTAGTTTAGGTATCTTTATATTTTTATATTTGGAAATAATTTCATTACAAACTTGGTTGTTTGTTTTTTTTGTTATTTTCACGTTACACTTTCTAGCTATAATTCGAAGTTCATCTCTAGTTTTCTTATTACAATCTTCAAAAGTTAAATTTGTACAAGGATTTGCGAGTATAAATTGGACCAATTCATTTTTAGCCAGTTTTGACACTCCTTTTAAATCAATATCCCTTGCCAATTTTAACAATTCTTTTTTGTTCTCCATTTTATTAATAAGATTTAAATAAATTATGTATCGTGTTATTTTAATATTTGTCGTTTTTGTGTTTATTTTAATCCTATTATGTTCCAAGAAAACGGTTGAAAATTTAGAAACTGTGGCGACTACTGCAAAAAAAGAAGAAAAGACGGATGCGCCACATCTTACTAAAATGTTGAAACCAACTGTGGTCAATAATAGTGTATATGATATACCCAATAATCCCGATGATTACCTTGTATTAATTACTGCAACTTGTTCAGGATATATGGACTGGCAAAGTTTAGCAGCATACGAGAAAATTAAAAAAGTTTGGCCAGAAGCCAACGTTATTCGTTTACTACATTGTAGTGTAAAAGATAGAGAAAAGTACAAATACAAACATATTGTACCTAGTGTTTATACTACAGATTGTTCTGTTCATCCTCGTTATAAAGATGATTATCCTCCTTTAAATCGACCAGTAGCTGTTCAAGAATTTTTTGAACAACACCCTATAGAAACTATTAAACAAAATTGGATTATTATTATGGATTCAGACACATTGTTGCGCAAACGATTAAACTACTTTCCTGTTTATAAAGGTAAACCTGTAGCACAACTTGCTAGTATATTGATGGATAAAATGTATACTGCGATTGAAAATACTGTGTCAAAGGACCCTGAAGTTATTAAAACACTACCACTCTATGATATAGGTTCACCATATATTTTGCATAAAGAAGATGCATATAAAATGGCTCCTTATTGGGTTAAACATACAAATGTTTTAAGAGAAAATCAATATACCAAAGATTATATAGGCTGGATAGTTGAAATGTATAGCTATATAACTGCATGTGCTCAAGTTGGATTAGACCATATTGTTCGAAGTGATTTACAATCTAGATGGCCTTACACAGATACAAAGGAAGATGTCGCGTCTTATCATTACGATTTGGATCAAAATAAAGATGGACATAAATGGTCTAAGCGTGACTATATGACTGATATATTGGATTCGGATGTATTAATGAACACAAATAATTGTCCCAATGAACATGTAAAGGAAATATTAACTTCTATTAACGAATCGCTCATAAAATGGCGAAAAGAAAACAAAAAAACGGTATAATAAATGATTTTTTTTATTATTGTTTCAATTATCGTTGTCATTTTCATTTGGTTTCTAAATGACAAATTTTCAACCAATATACAATATGCAGCTAAACCACAAGCTCAAAAACAACAAGCTCAAAAACAACAGGCTCAAAAACCACCAACTCGAAAGCCACAGGCTCAAAAACAACAAGCTCAAAAACAACAANNACAAGGTCAAAAACAACAAGGTCAAAAACAACAAGGTCAAAAACAACAAGGTCAAAAACAACAGGGTCAAAAACAACAGGGTCAAAAACAACAGGGTCAAAAGCCGTCTAGTTCAATTTCAAGTTTAGCTTCAATTTTAGGTTCAATTCCAAGTTCAATTTCAAGTTTAGGTTCAAGTTTAGGTCGCGGTAGTGTAACAACAACCGGATCAGCACCAACATATGAAAGATTGCAAAAAGCACTGGCTGCTTATACAAAAAACAATAAAAGTGGTAAAGTAGACAAATCATCTTCCTATGCAGATTTAGTACAGGCTGGTTATCTTAAATTTCAAAATGGTAAATGGACAAGTTCCTTGCAACCATCTGGTAAACCACCTGTTGTAGGTGGTAGTAGTGGTGGACAACAAGGTGGTAGTAGTAGTGGTGGACAACAAGGTAGTAGTAGTGGCGGACAACAAGGTGGTAGTAGTGGTGGTGGTGGGCGTCCCAAAGGAAATCTATCAGGCGGTTTGGCAAATCAAGCATGGGATGATTATAACAATAAATATTCAAATAAAACATCAGTTGGCGATGCTAAAATAGTGATGACAGATACACGTAACAATCAATTCGATTCTAATCCTCAAAAAGTTGCAGAATATAATAAACAATTAGTTTCACAAGGTAAAGTGCCTATGGCATATATGAATACTGGTTTAGTTGATACACCAAACCAATCTGGTGATGATAAGTATTTTAATACATTGTATAACAAATTAAAGGAGGCTGGTGTTGTATTAGATGCTCAAAATTCTAGATGGAAAGAACCTATTTTAGATGGTCAAAAACTTCTTAATAATCCAACTGCGTTAAATAAAGTAAAAGGAGCATATACTGATTTTATTCAAGGAATGAAATCGCTTGGTTATAAAGCTATAAATGTTGATAATCTCGATTTTTACACTCAAGGACCTAATAAAAATTTAAGTAAATCTGACCAACAAAAATTAGGACAAATGTGGCAATCAACTGTATCAGATTTAATACATAAAGAAGGTATGTATGCAGTTGCAAAAAATGCACCTGAACTGGTAAATATACCAGGTAGTACATATGTTAAAAATTGGGATGCTATAGTAACAGAAAATGCAAAAACAAAAGGATGGGATGATACTTCAGCATATAAACAATTTGCCGACGCTGGTAAACCAGTTTGGAATTTTCAAACGGAAACAGGTTATAATAATATAGATTTACCAGGGTGGATGGATAGTTATGCAGTTGGTGATGGTAAACAAGGTTGGTGGGAACAATAAAGAAATGAAAATTCATTTGTATTTATTAATTAATTTTACCAATTGTTATTTTTACTAATATAATATCCTATCACATTGCCACTTTCAGTTTTAGGATAACATGACATGGTATCTTTTACATACACCATATCTTGACAATGAATGTCGATACAATCAACATTGTTTATACATCCTCTAACATCTATACTATATTTTTTCACAATAGTTGTCAAAGTTTCGTTAGTTAATTTAGGATTAATTTTATCTTGTTTTATACAATTATAAAATTTAAATGAACCATTAATTGACCATAAAATAAATGTGCCTCCATAATTCATCATATTATAGAAATCGTTCATATAAAATTTCTCATCAGTTTCCGTTATTGTAAATTTATCATCATCATGACCTATTAAAGATGATGTAGTGTATTCTACATTTGGTTTAAATGTAGAATCTCCAACTTTTAACAACACATTCTGTTTAGTTTTCATCATCCAAGAACCACATATCACTCGTTCAGAAACATCTTTATCAATAGGGTAAACTATAATTGGTGCAGCATTTGCAACTGCAAACATGAAAATTGTAATTAGCTTCATTTTGATGTATATTTATAATTTTATTTATCAGTCAACTGAGAAGACTCATTTTAAAAATTTTTACAATGTCTATTGACGATTGTAAAAACAAAAAAACTGTATAATAAATGATTTTAGTAATTGTTATTATATCCATTATAGTATCTGTCTGTTTATGGCTATACACAGATAAATATCCTCAAAATATACAATATGCAGCTAAACCACAAGCTCAAAAACCACAAGCTCAAAAACCACAAGCTCAAAAACCGCCAACTCAAAAACCACCAACTCGAAAGCCACAGGCTCAACAAAGTATTAAAAAACCCAAAGAGAATGTATCTATTAATAACGCTTTATTCCAAAAAAATAAACAAGGCCAAAGTATTAAAAAACCCAAAGAGAATGTACCTATTAATAATGCTTTATCCCAAAAAAAGAAAGGTCAAGGAACTCAAAAACCTACAGGTCCTAGTACTCTTGGTAAGAAAGACAAAGACAGATTACAAAAGGCACTTGCCGCGTATAATAAAAACAATAAGAGTGGTAAGTTAGACAAAAATTCTGTATATGCAGATTTAGTAAATGCTGGTTATCTTAAGTATGACAAGACAAAGAAGAAATGGACAATAGGTAGTGGTAGTAGTGGTAGTGGTGATACTAGTAGTGGTGGATTACAATATAAAGGTGCAAATAATAAAGCACCAACATATGATAGATTGGAAAATGCATGGAAAGCTTATAACAAAAATAATAAAAGTGGTAAAGTAGACCCATCGTCTTCGTATGCTGATTTAGTCAAACAAGGTTACCTTCAATTTAAAAATGGTAAATGGGTACGTTACTTGGAACCAGGTGGTAAACCACGTGTTGTAGGTGGTCCAAGTGATGGTGGTGGTAGTAGTAGTGGTGGTAGTAGTAGTAGTGGTGGTAGTAGTAGTAGTGGTGGTGGTGGTAGTAGTAGTGGTGGTTTACCTCGACCTAAAAAAGACGCATATGGAAATGAAGCATATGGTGACAAAGGTCAATATGGTGTTCTAACTGCGAAACAATATGCACAACAAACTGGATATGCTTTATCAGATCCAGGTAATTTAATAGAGGAGATACGTGACTGCAACGGAACATGTGCACTTGTGACAAGTAAAGATGCACAACAAGTAAAGGCAATTAATGACAAAATAATTGCAAATGGTGGTGTACCTATAGGTTATATGTCAACTACGATAGAAAATAATGATGGTAACATGCGTGAAGATACTACAGGTTTAAAAATGGGTAAAGATTATATAAAGGAAAAATTAGATGATTGGGATGAATTTTTTCCAAAAGGACAAAATGGTGCACCTACTCCAGCATATGTACAGATGATGAAAAAACGTATAGATTTAATGAAACAAGCTGGTTATAAAGGTGTTGAAGTTGATAACATAGATATACTCGATAATGATATGAAAAATGGAAAACATCTAAGTGGAATAACCAAAGAAAAATGGTATGGTTTTCTTAAAGATTTGAGTCAATATGCACAACAACAAGGAATGAACTTGATACAAAAGAATGCACCAGATATGTATAAACCATCCGAAATGCTTCCTCTTTTTGGAGGAATGTCATTAGAAACACATAGTGTAAATAATAGCTCGTCAAACCTGCATAGTAACACGACGGGTATTAAATGGGACCAAGTAATAGCCATGTCAAATGCTGGTAAACCAGTTATGGTAACACAATATGGCCAAGGAGCATGTAATAGTATTAAAACTTACATGAAACAAAAAGGAGTAAACATGGATAATGTCTATGTCACATGTCAATCACACAAAGCTGGTGGTTAATATTACTTTGAGTTTTAACTCGTTTATTAATTTGCGAAAAACATTTTATTATCGCTTGGGACTACTTTAAAATCTACTGGGTAATAGCACATTTGTGTATTAGGGTCATACATCCATCTATTACCTTTATCGTGACAATAGTTTTCAATACATCTAACATCATCAAAACATCCAATTGCATTTCGAGTAGTAGATTTGATATTACTAAATTTGTAATTTGTATATGCATAAAGGCTATTTACATCTGTCACATCTCCAATTGTTGAAAAAGCTTTGATATATTCTTCAATGTTTGCGTAAATACGACTTGCGAGCTGTGGATATTTAATACAATCTGAAAATAAAAATTCTCCATTTTCGTCTATATATGTTGTTGTATCTCCCGTGTTCATCACATTCATCATACTTATAAATTCTTCCAAGGAATAACGTTTTACCAATTTTCCAAATCGTATATAATCTAAATATGGTTCCTTTACATATTTTTTACCATATGCTGCAGATATATCATATTTAGTTTCGAAATTCAAATAGTGTCTATTTGAATTTGGTTTCAATCTCGAATCAGACATGACATATATCATTTCCCAAGTACTGCAAATACTTGGTACAGTAGTTGTATATTGACTCATATAGGTATTCATTTTTGTATTAGTGTATGTATATTATACTTTTTATTGACCACTAGACAAAATAGGTTCATTTTTTTGTTTTTTGCAATATCTGTAGTATTTAACCATGTGTGTTATACAAATTAACTTTTAAAGAAATTACGACATATTCAAAAGATGGGTGATTCGATTACTGATTTATCAGTGGATAAAAAACTAGAGATTAGTGAAAATGACATGACTCATATTTATAAATTTTTCAATGTGGATTTGAGTCAAGAAGAAATGCAAAAAGAAGATGGAGGAAATAAATCTTTAACAGAGATTTTTAAATTTGTTGCTTTATTTTCTATCGTGTTTTGTATATGTATACATCCTTTATCTATTGGACGTTTCATAACCAACCCTAATTACAGACTAATTGGTCAGACACTATTATTTGCAGGAATATTATTTTTATATTTGTATTTTAATAAATGATTACGATATTGGAAATTAAAAATAAATTGAAGGAACATGGTTATACAGGGAAAATACCAATCAAAAAACAAGAGTTAATAGACTTGTATGAAAATTTATATGGTAAATTAGAAGGAGGTGGTAGTGGAGGTGAAACTTTGATACAATTAAAGCAAAAATTGAAAATGATGGGTTATAGTGGCAAAATCCCCATTAAAAAGAGTGAAATTGTAAATTTGATTGAAAATTTAAATAGTAAAAAGGAAGGGTTCAAATATCAAATTTTTGAAAACTTGAATTTTAACAAAATTATATCAAAATTATCTAATCAAAAATTAGAATTACAAGTTGTACCTAAAAGTGTTGATGTAGATAATGGTATAGAATTGATTGAAAAATATGTATCTCACATTCAACCAGTAGTTATGAATTTAGATACAAAAAGTAATACATCGACCTTTAAATGTTTGAAAAAAGTAGATAAGAATGATAAATTTATATTTTTATTGGTCAAGGATGATTCTAAAAATTTTGATTTTGTAAAAATCAATGATAAGATTGTTTTAAACAAGGATGAAATTCCTCAAACTATTTATACAAAATTGGCAGACCAATGTGACACATTAATCATTCAAACTCAAACAGGAGGTAGTTATAATAAATGTGATGTAATTTTAGATAAATTGAATATTGATTACACGGTAGAATCAATAACTGGTGATGGAAATTGTTTTTACCATTTTGTGGCAACTGCTATGGAATTGAATAACTATAAACTAGTTAGACAACGTTTTGCAGATAACTTTACTAAAGAAGATTGGGAGTTGATGAATGCACTTTTTGGAAACAAGTTGAAATACAAACAAATTTTTTCAAGAGAGGATTACATTCAGAAAATGTTGTTAAGAGATGGGGTATGGGTGCCAGATTCTATTATTGAAATGTTGTTTTCAAAAAGTTTTCCAGACACAACACTAGTATTATTTGACAATGATAACACTAAATGTAATTTAATTTGTCCCCTCGTTACATTGAATAAACACTTTATATTTGGTAGATATCAAAAGAATTTGCATTACGATTTATATAAAATTAATGGTAAAACCAAATTAACTTGGAATGAAATTCCAACATCACTTCAAAATTATATGAAGGAATGTAAAAATTTTGCACAAGAATTCAACACTACTACCGCTACCACTGTAAATGAAACTAAATTGAAATATACTGAAACAGAATTTGATACAATTTCACAAATGACTGTAAATGAAATTAAATTGTTGTTTCAACAAAAAAATTATATTGGCAAATTACCTGTTCATAAAAAAGAATTGCTCGAATTATTCAAAGAACTGTTTGTCACTCCCAAAGTTGTGGGAGAAGAAATAGAAAATGTAAATTATGATACCATGTCTCTACCTGAAATTCAAGATGAATTGAAAAAAAAGGGTATAACTAAAAATTTACCTCGAAAGAAGGATTTGTTGATTAAATTGTTGAAAGCACCTAGATGTAAGCCCATGGAAAATGTTTGGTGCGATGAAAATAGTATTTGCGATGTCATGAACAATGTTTGTATAGATTCTTCTCAAGTTAAAAGTACAAATATTCAAGAAACAATTGGAACACATAAAATTTCTGGTTCCAAATCCATTGTCAATGAATTGAAATCCAAGATAAAAGTCGATGAAGATAAAGATGTATTTAGTGAAATAGAAACATCTCCAACTACTCACGTTCACACTGTTTCTAACAAAAAGGAATTGTTAAAATATTTGGTTGAATTGCAAACACAAACTACTTTATCATCATTTAATCATTTTTTACAAACTGTAATTTAATTTCATAAATTGTTTGGAAATTAAATTAAAATAAATGAAAACTGTGCATTTCACACTTGTATTTTTATTATTAGCAATTATAATTATAATATTGGTTGGTCATTATCACCCAATTCACAAATTTGATATAAACAATATTAATTACAAACATATAAAATTTGAACCATCTTTAAAACAAAAATTTAAAAACTCGGTCATTATTGCTGGTACTTGTAGAAATGTAGCAGAGCATTTGCCAAGAGTTTTAAATACGATTGAAAATTTGAGAAAAAATGTAGATGAAAGCATAGTCATTATATCTGAAGAAGGTTCATCTGATAATACACGAGATATATTATTACAATATGCTCGTCAATACCCCAGAGTCAAATTGTTGTTAAAAGATAAAAATACATATCCAAGTAGAACTATTCGTATCGCGGATGGTAGAAATGAAATTTTAAATTATATCCGTAACAGCAGTAAATGTAAAAATTTCGATTACCTATTATTTTTAGATATGGATGCTGTCAATAATAATAATACTATCGCAAATACTGTTCATCATGCTATAGATACTATGAACAGAAATGGCGACTTGTTATCTATATTTCCTGTTTCAATACCACCATTCCAATATTATGATTATTGGGCACTTAAAATGGAACCAAATTTTTTAGAAAATTTTATACACGACTGTTCTTACAAATCAACTCGAATGAAAAAAGCAATGATGGAAACGATTGTTGTAGATGCTGCTGAAAAGAAAAAATTAATTGTAGTTGAATCTGCTTTTAACGGAGCTGGTTTATATAGAGTAAATCAAGTTATAAAATCTAATGCTCTTTATGATGGAGTAACTTGTGAACACTTGTTTTTCAATATCTATTTGAACCATTACTACCCAGATAAATTTATGGCAATTCATCCTCTTTGGAAGTGCGACGAATGGAAGAGTTAGTATTCTCAGTATCTATATTATACTTGTATCTAGTAAATTCAACATGGTCAGTACAAATACCAACAGCCCTTTCAATATTTTTAACATTGAAATCAAACCATTCTGGTAAAACACATATACTATTATTCGTATCAATTTCTTTGCATGGATATAACCATATATAATTTTGACTGGTTAAAGTTGCTACATCTTTATCATGAACAAAACAATGTATACCGAGTGGCAATAAAATATCCAATGCCTGTATATTTTTACAATGGCACCACAATTTATCCTTGTTTTCTGTGAAAAATTTAAATTCATGTACTTCATATTGTGGTTCATCGTGACCTAAATAAATTATTCCTCCTATATACCATACATCAATTTCTACATCATAACCTTTATGTAAAGCATTCAATATGTAATCAATTTTGTTTTCATCCTTTTCATTTGGACCATGCAAATTTCCTCTATGGGATATCAAACGCATATTTTGTACGATATATATTTTTGTTTAAATTAAAATGAATATACAACAATTCATTTTAATTTTAATGATTGTACAAATACCTGGTCATTAAATTTATAATTCCAAACATTTTTAATTCTTTCAGACCATTCTATATCTTCACCTTGTCCCCAACACAATTCCTCATTCAATGGGTACTGCAGTATAAAGTCCTTTTTAACACAAAATACCAATCCAGGTACATAATGATATATCCCAGCTGGTTCATTGTAATCTACGAGAGAATGTCCCAAAAAAGGATGGTTATATACAATCCAATCAGACATTCTATTTCCATTTAAATTTAGTATTTGAAATGAGCATACATTCCAATCTTGTTTCAAAGACATGTTTGTATACCAATTTTCTCCCAAATATAGGTAATCGTGAAGAAAACATAAATTTTCATAACGCGCACAACGAGCACCTATATTTTTTTTAAAAGTAATATGACTAGATTTATCACTCGGAGCTATGATAGTTATTATACTAGTGTTTGGTCGTAGTGGTGGTGGTGTATATTGATTTTCAGTTACAAATATAATTTCAAATTGGGGTATATTTTGGGTTGTAATAGATTGTATAATACAATCGTGAAATTGTGTATGAATTCCGTCTGTACAAATGATAAAACTCCAATTAGTTGTTGTATCGTTTGAATTTGTAATCGAGTTCATGATGTAAACCAATTATATTTTGAAATTGGTAATCTTTAATATCGATAATCATTCCATCTAAATATTTGGTGTTTAAATCTTCTGGGGTAAAATTGTATACCTGACCAAATAAATTGGGATGAGTATTTTGAACCGTATTATTTGCAGAATGGACCAGACAACTATTTTTAAATGAAGCACAGTATTTAGGTATTAATTTCTTGTATTGATTTTGAAGAATAAATTGCAACATTTCTTCGAAAAAATTTGGATTACTAAACCGTATTTTAATTTTTGAAAAAAGTTTATTGAACAAGGTAGTATTGAAAACATTGCCCATGACCATTAAAGGACATGAAAATTCGCTGTTATTTTCAATCAATTTCCAATTCCATATATACAAGTCGTCGTCTATCGTAAAATCTGGTAAAGTAAATTCAATAGACGCTGTATTGGAGAAGCGCGTATTTGTTCCAACCCCGGGAACAAAAGCAATAGTATCACGGCGATTTAAAAATTCTACTATTTTATCCTTATTCTGTGGTTTAAAAAACAATATGTCATCTACTAGAAATGAAATGAATTTAGTATGATTATTGGTGATAAACTCGCGCACATTTTTTTCAAAATCAGTTTCCTTTATAAAAGCATATTTACTGAATCTAGACTTTAACAATTCATAACCTTTTTTATATTCTTCATTTGAATATGTATACAATATAATTATATTGTCATATATATCACCCCATGTTTCTATACTTTGTAAAAGTGCATGTAATTGCATTGCTCTATCTTTTGAAAATACAAGTGTAGAAATACCTTGCATTCTTTTTAAAATATCAGTATACTCTAATGAATCACATGTTAGATATTTATAGTCTTGTACTAAATCAGGATGAATCCACCAGTCTTCATATACATTTCCAGTGTTTTTAACATTACTACAAAGTAAATAGTAACCACGTTGTTGTAAAAATTCTCTCTCACCTTTTCTAAACACGTCACCATGAATGTAAAAATCATGTTCGATTGTAATGATACGAAATTTGTATTTATCAAATGGTATAGATGTAAGAACATCTACATATTTATTGTCAATGTCTAAACTTAGATAATCTATAATATTTGACTTGTAATTTTCTTCCATCATTTTTTCGTAATTCAAAGTTAAAGCATCTGAACATGTAAAGGTGTTGGAACGAATATTTTTCCACAAAGGTATAAATTCTTGGTTCACATCTATACTAGTTCCAGTCCAATCATATTTGGTTTCTAATAAATATGTGTTATTAAAATTGATAGGGTGACCAGCACCTATATCTAAGAATGTTCCATTTTTCTTGTTTAAAAGTTGTGAAGCAAAAATATCTTGTCCAGATTGAGAATACATTTATAGAAATTGTATTATTTCTTTTAAACACAATTTCACAATTTAATAATAGTCTATATTTTCGTGTCGCGATACTTTTACAATATTCCTAAATTGTTTTGAAAGTCGTTGAATAGGATTCATATTTAAACGTATTGTTTGCAATTTTTTCATATTAAGAATAGTATCTGGAAGATATGATACATCATTCATAATCAAATCTATATATTCCAAATTATCCATTTGCCCAATAGAGTTTGGTAAACTATTTATATTATTTCCTGACAGAATCATTTTTTTTAAATTTTTCAATTCACTTATAGATTCAGGTAGGATATTTAATTCATTACCATCAATTTCCAATACTTGAAGGTTTTCCAATTGAGATATTTTGGGGGAAATTGTTACAATACGATTACAATATATATACAAATGAGTCAAGTTTTTCAATTCAAATACACATTCAGGAATAGTTTGCAATTTGTTACGTTCTAAATGTAAAACTTTTAAATTTTCAAACAAAGCCAATTCATCAGGCAGAGTTGTATACCCGTTTCCTGTGACGTTTAATTCAACCACCTTTTTAACATTAATTTTATTAACCAAATCTGCAACATCTCCGTCATACAAAATGTTGAATGTCAATTGGTTATACTTTTCACTCCACTCATTAAACTTGTTTACATCTATTTTATTAAAAACAACTGCAATGGGTTGTTGTTTTTGATAAATATACTTGTTTACATCACACCATGATTTACATACCTTGTTAGAATGTATCTTGTCTTTTTGAGGAAGATGAGATAAAATCTCAATCAACATATCTTGATTAATAGTTTCCATATCGGTAATTTGCATACAATTCTATAGCCTGGGTAATTAAAGAAAACAAATCTGTAATAATTGTTCTGTATAAATATAAATTCGCAGCTTGACTTATAATGTCCAAATCACCACAATCACAAGTTGTATTTGCCATTTGTAGTTATATTATACTTTTTAATAGACACCTTTCAGACATTTTCATTTTTAAAATTTTTACAATTTACCATCTCTGTGACTGATAATGTACAGCAATTAATTTTTTCATTTGTATCAAGCTCTGTGGTAATCGTTTTATCCTATTGTCATCGACATTTAAAATAGCTAGATTTTCAAGTCTACTCACAGATTCTGGAACAATTTTGATATTGTTACAAGTCAAGTGCAAATACATTAATAACTCTAAATTATTAATAGATTCTGGATATATTTCAAACTTGTTTTCAGACAAATTTAAATATTTCAATTTCTTTAACTTGTATATATCACTTTGAATAAGTGAGATGGAATTATTTTCCAGACTCAATTCTTGTAAATTTTCCAAATCAAATATACAATCTGGTATAACATTAAACTTGTTTCCTTGTAAATACAAGGATTTCAAATTTTTCAATTCACCAAAAGAATCCGGAAGAGTTTCCAAATTATTAAAAGATAGATAACAAGTTTCTAATCTTGTTAGATTAGAAATTTTATCAGATATAACTTCAATTCGATTCCAATTTATACACAGTTTCATTAAATTTTCAAACTCAAATATATATTCTGGAACTTCTAATATAGAATATTCTGAAAAAAAATTGGTAAATTCTACAATCTTTTTATATAATTTTTCAGGTATACAAAGCTTTGTAAAATTGTCCAATATACGTACATTTAACGATAGTCCAATATTTCGTTTGTCAACCCATTCTACAAATTTCGGATCTTGTAATTTATCAGAATCAATTCCAATTGGTTGATTACCATAAATATATTTATTAGAATCGGACCAAAGTTTACATACGTTGGAAGATTGTACTTTATCTTTTAAAGGAAGGTGAGATAAAATCTCTATGAGTACATCTTGATTCAAAGATTCCATTTTAAACGAGTATGACGAGTTGATTCGATTTCAATTTTTTTATTTCGACAAGTATAAAATGAGTGATAAAATATTAAATCCTTCTACTGGAAAATATGTTTTAAAAACTGGTAAAATTGGAAAATTACTTTTACAAAAACAAACTTCTTCTTCCAAAACTAAGAAGTGTAGTCCCGATAATAAAAAATATAAAATTAATCCAAATTTATACATCTGTAATCCACAGACTGGAAATTGGGTTCTTAAAACTGGTACTATTGGAAAATTACTATCGGTACAAAAATCGCCACAAAAACCACCATCACCGATTAGTTTATATAAAAATCAATTATATAAAACTAAATCTAAATACAATTTAACTATACCAGAATTGGATAAATTAGGTATCCAATATGATACATGGAATAATACTGACAATACAGCTGGTACATGTTTTTGGCATGCTATATCAAAAGGTTTAGGTTTAACCATGCATCAACTTGCTGATAAAATAAATACCATGACTGAAGATTTACCCCCTATTTTACAAAACATGTATAAAACGAAAAGTGCAATTGCAAATAAATTAAAAAATTATAAAACATCTCCATTTGGAATGGATCCAAAAAATTATTGTATTGTACCCAAAATATCTCCAGATACAGCTTTGATTATATTTGCTGTTAAAGAAATTAAACCAAAACAATTTAAAACTATCGGTATATTCTGTGTTTTTCCTGAAAATACAAAACCAACAAAAGTTATATTTTTATGCGATTACGTGTTTTTACACGGTGGTCATATCGAAATCATGACTCTCAATGGAAAACAAATTAATAATTCATGGTCGCAAGATATTAAAAGTGTAGCAAACGAATTGAAAAGTATTTTGACTCGTCCAACATGTAAAAATATGTTGAATAAAATTTAACCAACTTATGTGTTTATATAATATTTGTATTCATTTATTTAATTGTCACATAAACATTCTCTATCTTTACAAAATTTACACAATGCATATTTATCTTGGGGAGTTGTTTGCATAGTCATTTGAATTTCGAGATTTTCTAAAGTTATACGAGGATAATTTTGAAGAGGCCAATTTGAAAATCCAGTCAGATAGATATGACTTTGAGTCATATTATTTACAATTGTTGTTTGATACATTTCAAAATCTATAATATTTGTAAAAGTGTTATAAGTGCAATTGTGTTCTAAAACTATATCAATGTCTAAATCTTTAATAAATTCAGTTATATTGGCAAGACTAGTATTTTTAATATCATTGTTACATTGACTCGTATCAATTAAACTAGTTGTTGTATCGTTAAAATTATACCATATATTGTAATACAATGTATCATTGTTTTTACCATGGTGATAAAATTCATACCAAATTGCATAAGGATAATATTCTTTAGTATGTACTATATGCAATTCAGTTGTACATGGATAAACTGTGTCTGGTTCTGCACAAGTATTGATACCATTTCGTCCAATATAGTACCAAACAGTTGGTAAGTGTTTCTTTTCTATTGGTTTAGAAAAACCAATAGAAAAGAGAGAAATTAAAAGAATAATTGTAGTTTTCATTTTGTACATTTTGTATAAAATTTGATTTCAAGACAAACACCAAATTCATTTTCATAATTTGTACAATAATTTGTACAACAAAATTTAGTTTCCGTTGATAGATATATTATTATATTCACCTGAAACAGTACCACCTTTATCCCACGAATCATGTGGCACTTCTAATCCAAATTTAATATTTGTTTCTACACCTTTATCAGTTACTCTAGGGTCCTGTTTTACATTTGCAACTGTTTTACCATTCAAGTATACTTCTTTACCGTCTACTAATAATTTACCAGAAAGACCATTCATTTTAATATCAAATTTATGAGCTATATTCATATTGATTGGTTTACCAGAAGAATCTGTCACTATATTAGGGGTACCATTACCCGGTAATTTTTTTGAATAACCAATAGCTAAATTACCTCCTTTTATACCTAAACGGAAACCACTATTACCACTAACTCCACCAGTACCAGTTGGTTTTAGTTGGAAAAAAATACCAGTCTTATTGTCAATTAAATTATCAGAATAACCACGACCTTTAAATTCAAACGATACTGATTTTATATCACGTACATTTTTAGGTTTAATTGCAATTTCATTTCTACTAATGTCAGCATTATTACCCGAACCATCGATACTTTGTTTATTTACAGATACTGATATATTTCTACCATCTGGTGATAATTTTAGACCACCTTTTGTCCATTGGAAAAGTGATAGTGACTTGAACCCACCTATATTTGTTTCATATCTTTTCTTAATGTTCGGGTTTGGTGCATACGCTTCTGGTGCACTTAGCCTAGAACCACCACCAGGAGGTTTTTGTGGTCCACCACCACTACTACTACCACCAGGAGGTTTTTGTGGTCCACCTCCACTACCACCTCCATTTGGTTTATTAGGTTTTTGTGGTCCACCACCACTGATAGCAGGTGGCGCTGCTTTACCGGCTGGATCAAGATATGAAGTCCATTTACCGTTTATAAATTGCAAGTAACCCCTATCAACTAAATCTTTATAAGCTGATTTTGAACTTACTTTACCACTTTTATTTTTTTTATCCAAAGCGCTTAATCCTTTGGCAATACGTTCTTGTGTCGGTGCTGAATTTGTATTTATGCTATTTATTTTATCACGTCGTTGTGGTTGTTGAGCTTGTGGTTGTTGAGCTTGTGGTTTTTGAGCTTGCGGTTTTTGAGCTTGCGGTTTTTGAGCTTGCGGTTTTTGAGCTTGTGCATATATATATTTATAGTTTTTATTTACAATCCATAATGACCCAAATATGACAACAAAGGTTATTAATAATATAATGATGTTCATTTATTTATTAAATATTTTATATCAAACAATCTAAACACTCTCGATTTTATTTTAATAATTTTATACAAATATTTTTTTCAAAAGAATAACCAACTCGAGTTACACTCGATATGCAAAAAATTAAATTTGGATTATATAATTTCCAATTTGAAGTACATTGTACACGATTTCCACCTTTTACTTTATACATTGTTTGATTATTTATAAAGTAACCAGTCACAATTACCCCATTTACTACATTTCCTTTACCATCTACAACACTTATTGTAACTAATCCGGTAAAAGTCGTACCTACTCTCGGTTGGGTTAAAATTATTTTCTTTATATATAATTCAGAAACAGTCGCAGTTGTAGGTACTGTAACAGTTGTAGGTACTGTAACAGTTGTAGGTACTGTAACAGTTGTAGTTGTGGGTACTGTAACAGTTGTAGTTGTGGGTACTATAACTGTTGTAGGCACTGTTACAGTTGTGGGTACTATAACGGTTGTAGGTACTGTGACGGTTGTAGGCACTGTAACAGTTGTTGTGGTAACTGTAGGTAAATATACTATAAAATACATAACATCAGATGGCATCGATGGTACAACTATATTTATACCGGTATCTACTACAACACCATTTTGATATGTTTTAGTATTTGGTATCGTGTTTGGCCCTAATGTAGCGCCGTTGTAATAAAAATCCCCAACATCACCTTGATTCATTCTTTGTTCCAAATTATATAAACCATCTGCTTGAAGTAAAGCCACTTTATAATGGTTTCCATTACCAGGCCATCCATTTTGTGTTGGATAACCTTGTATATAAGGATGTTTTGTAGATTCGTCTACATGATAGATGGCTAAACCTCCTGAAGGTAATGTCATATCATAATCAACTGGTTGGCGATTTTCTATAAGTAAATATTCGCCATTTGAAAATCCTGTACTAATTTTATAAAAATCTGGGCTATTACCAACATATTGAATTGAATAATTTCCAGATTGTTCAATATCAATCACATTGCCCCAACCTAATTTCAAACGACACCACGCATCCATAAAACCCGGATGGTTTTGACTGCCATCAAAACCCCAACTATTAGCCATCAAAGAATACTTGCCCAAGCCTAAACCATCTCCATCTATATCATATAAATCTGGCAACCCTAGAAAATGGCCAAATTCATGAGCTGACGTACCCATACGAGCTATCTCCTTTTTGTCTGTACCCCACCATACACTAGTTATAAAATAATTTGACACTTGTTTTGATGTTTTAGATGTCCATACTGGCATTGCCCATTTATGACTCCAAATATAATTTACTCTATCCCCGTTAAATTCTGCGGCAACACCACAATGTAAAAATCCAACGGCATTGAAATCATTTAAATCAAATAGATTGTCAACTGTGACAAGAGCTTCAGCAAGTGCTTTATGAAATGTACAACCATAACACATATCCTGAGCTGATTGAGATTCAGATATAGACACATTTATCCAGTCTGTAAATGTTGTATTCATTAACAGTTTTCCATAAGACATTTTAGAGTACAAATCTTTTATAGAATGAGTGTCACCATTGTATAAAAGATTTAAATCAACATTACTTGGTAATTGGTAATCACAATCTGACCATTTTATCATAACCATTAATACATTGAATTCTCCGGTAGTTTGTTGAAAAATCTGTCTTTTATGACGACGATAACTAGTCTGTTGATTAACCTGTCTTCTACGATGTTGATGTTTGGTAATAATTAAATTCAAATCAAAAGGATTTACACTACCAACTAGGTAATCAGTTGGAACAATTTCTCCAGACTCACTTTGATTATTGTATACAATTCTGATACTACTACCACTATTACTACCGTCATCTGCCAATGAAGGCACTATTTCACGAGAAACTGAAAAACCATGTGTATCTTCTAACCAACTGTAATATTCATCGCCTTTAACGTATAATTGAATTTCAGAACCATCTATTTGATTTTCTGAGAATGGGTTTGGATTCGCTATAACAGCGAAACAGACACGTATACTTATCAAAATGGTAAACAATTTGGTAGACATTTTTATATTTGTATGTATAATTGAAAAATGGTTATTCATTTTTCTCATTTATTCAAACTGTATATGTACATCATCTTCATCGATAATTATTGCCGATTCTACATGTTTAGGATAAAATGTAATTTCATTGCATCCGATATACAATTGTTTTAACCGAGTCATATTGTTCATAGTAATTGGGAGATGTTCAATGTTATTGTTTATAAGATTGAGATGAACAATATTTTCTAAAAATCCAATTTCTTGGGGAATTTTTGTGAGATTGTTAAATTGTAAATCAAGATATGTCAATTCTTTTAAGAAACCTATAGTATGGGGCAATTTTTTAATCATATTATTTTGTAAACCAAGCGATTTCAAATTTTGCAACATGCCTATAGATAATGGTATAAAAGTTAATTGATTGTTGGAAAGATATAATTCTTTCAAATTACTCATTCTTCCAATCGAATTTGGTAAAAATTGTAAATAATTATAACACAGATACAAGTATTTTAAATTTTTCAATGATACAATTGATTCTGGTAATTCAGACAATAGATTATTATTTAACCCCAATTCTTTCAATAAATTCAATTTACCAATAGAATCTGGGAGTTGAGAAATTTTGTTACAGTTTAGAGTAAGCAATTTCAAATTTGTCAAATCTCCTATAGAATTTGGTATTTCAGTCAACATATTTTCCTCCATACTAAATTTTTTCAATTTGGACAATTTTCCTATACTGTTTGGTATACATTCTACTCGATTGTAATCTATGAAAAATCTAACTAGATTCTTCAATCTAAAAATTTCTTCTGGAATTACTTGAATATAGTTGTAACTACAATACAACATTTCTAATTTTTGTAATTCAAAAATAGAACTAGGTAAAGAAGAGATATTGTTAGATTGTATATTTAATACTTGTAGATTTGAAAGTAATTTGATATTGGGAGAAATAGATTGTATATCGTTATGAGCTATATGCAATTCTTTCAAGTTTTCAAGATGATATATACAATCTGGTATAGTTTCAAAATTGTTGAAATTTAAAAGCAAAATTTCTAAATTTTTCAATTGGGACATTTCAAATGGCAAAGTAATCAATTCGTTTTTATACAGATGCAATTCTTTCAGATTTGACAATAGAGATATACTATTAGATATAGATGTAATATCGTTTACAGAAGCATTGAGATATGTTAAAGAACTCAATTGAAATACACTCTCTGGTATTGTATAGTAACCACACAATTGTAGAATGAGTGTTTCAATATCCTTTTCAGTATCAAATTTCAAGGAAAGGGTATGGATATTAGTAAAATCTAGCTTCAATTTTATATTTTTATCTTTGATCCATGTTTTAAAACTGGGGTGTACAAATTTATTGTAATTTATATCAATATTACTTTTATAAATATACTTGTTGATATTGTTCCACAATTTGCACACATTAGACGACTGTATTTTATCATATTGGGGCAAATATGATAAAATTTCAATGAGCATGTCTTGATTCAAAGTATCCATATTGTTTTATAAAATTGATATACCAATCAGTATATAAATTCAATTTTAAAATTTATACATTAATCACTTTTTCAACTTATTTCCACTCAAACCTAAATATTCTAATTTAGCCAACAAATACAATTCTTCCGGTATGCTTGTCAGTTCATTATCCGACAAATCAAAACACTCTAAATTTATCAAACAGCCAATAGAATTGCTTAATTCAGTAATATTATTTCCATTGACGCTTAAATTTAGTAGATTGGCAAGATATTTAAAAGATTCTGGTAAAACTTGTATTTGGTTATAAGATAGAGACAAATCTTTTAAATTTTTCAATTGACCTATATTTTCAGAAATGTGTTGTATTTGATTTCCACTTGCATACAAGAATTGTAGCTGTTCCAATTCATTTATCCAATCTGGTATTTCAGATAGTAAATTGCTAGTCATTTCTAATTGTTGCAATTTTTTCAAATATCGGATAGAGAGTGGAAGTGTTGTGACATAGTTGTCGGTTAAATCCAACACTTTTAAATTTTTCAATTTACCTACATGTTCAGAAATGCGAATTATTCTATTTTGTTCTAGATATAAATATTCCAATTGTTCCAATTTTTGAATACTATCTGGAATACTCTTTATACAATTACTACCCAAATCTAATCGTTCTACTTTCGATAAACTACAAATAATTTCTGGAAATAATTGTATTCCATTATCGTTTAAAGACAATATTTTTAATCGATTCATCTGACCTAATATTTCCGGGACACGTTCAAATTTATTACTATTTAATACCAATTGCTCTAATTTGGACAATTTGATTATAGTATCTGGAAGAGTTGAAAGATAATTATGACTGAGTATCAACTCTTTCAAACTTGTCAACTCACACACAACTTCTGGTAATGAATACAATTCAGTCATACTTAGATTTAACCCTATCAAATTTTCAAAATGCATCGTCATTCTGGGAAATTTGTTGTATATCGTCAAATAACTAATACTTGGTGTCATAACCTTTGGTATATATATCCATTTTTCACCACCATCGATATACAATGAAAATGATATTACTTTTCCTTTTAACCACTTTTTAAAATAACTGTTTCTTATTTGTTTATAATTAATTTTGTTTGGTCGACAGTTACCGTAAATATATTTGTTTATGTGATACCATTCTTTGCATACTAGACTACTGTTTATTTTATCTTTGAATGGTAAATGAGATAAAATTTCAATGATTAAATCTTGATTCATAATAATTAAATTGTATTTGTGATTAAATTTGTAATATAAAATTTCTTTTGAAGTGAAAGGATATTTATTTTTGCTTTATCAGAAAACAAACGATTTGTAGAAGAGGGAAGTTTTTTCAATCTATTATTATATAGACTCAATAATTCCAAATTTTGGACATTTCCTATATTTTCTGGCAATCGAGTCAAGTTGTTTCCATCCAAAAGCAATTGTTCTAATCGTGGCATATTACAGATAGAATCAGGTATACATTTTAATAAATTAAATTCGCATTCAAATAATTCTAAATTTTTCAATTCTCCAATCGAGTCGGGAAGTAATTTTATTCTATTTGAAGTAATGGCAAGTACTTTTAGATTTTTCAATTTACCAATATCAGATGGTAAGTTTTTCAAAAGGTTGTACATCAATCTGATATCTACAATATTTTCCAATAAACACAATTCATTCGGCAGACTAGTCAATTGGTTATGTCCTATAAACAATTTTTTTAAATTTTTCAAACAAGATATACTACTTGGTAACTGAGATATACCATTGTGATGCAAATCTATATATTCTAAACTAGTTAAATTACCTATACTCGCTGGTATTTGGGAAATACAATTTGAATACAAATTTAAAATTTTCAAATGTTTAAATTTAGTTACAAATTCAGGTATCACATTTAAATTGTTATATGTCATGTACAATTCTTTTAAATTTTTCAAATGACTAATTGAATTTGGAATTTCAATTAAATTATTTCTACATAAATTCAAACAAGTTATATTTAAAGCTGAAATATTCAAATCTATTTGTGATTGAAAGGTTGAATTCAATTCGAGTAATTGTAGTGAATTTGAACTTGGCACAGTTACCGATGTAAAGTAATTGTCACTGAAATATAATTTTTCAAGTGTATTAATATCCCATATACAAGATGGGAAATTTCTAAATTTATTCATTCTCAAATCTAGTTCAACAAGTGGTACAAGACCTAATTGTAAATCTTGCAACAGATTGGCATGTAGGTGTAAATATTTTAAATTAGTCAACTTTTGTATAGATATAATTTGAATACGATTACTGGAAAGAAATAAACAAGTTAATCGTTTCATTTCTAAACCATCGGAAACAGTTGTAATTAAATTATTTGATACATCGAGTTTAATTAATTTTTCCAAATTATTTAAATGGTTTGGAACACATTGAATACTATTAAACTGAATAATTAACGTTTCTAAATTAGATAGATTTGATATATATTCTGGTATAACTTTAATATCATTGTTACTTAAATCCAATGTTTTTAACAGCGACAATTGTTGTATAGATTCTGGTATACATGTCAATTCGTTATTAATTATACGTAAATGTTGCAAATTAGACAATGATAATATACTTGGTGGTAATATAGTTAATTGATTGGTAAATAAAATTAATAAAGATATATGGTGACGAAATTCTTCTGGAATAACAATTTCGTGTGTGTATTTGCGGATATGTAAATGAATATCAACCGATTTACCTTTATACCAATTGCGGAATAAGGGTTTTTGTATTTGGGTATATTCTAGGTTTAATGGTGTTTTGTAAATATATTTATTAAGGTGATACCATTCTTTACATATTAGAGAGGATTTTACTTGTTCTTTAAATGGTAAATACGATAAAATTTCAATGGTTAAATCTTGATTCATTATATTTATAAATTTGTACCATTAGATTTCATTTTCTAATAATATTTAAACAAATTGGTAATAGATATAAATGATTAAATCCATATACTTTGATTTAGATGGGGTGTTGGTTGATTCCAAGGACGTGCATTATATTGCTTTAAATAAAGCACTGGAAACGATAAATAAAAAATACGTCATTTCTAAAGAAGACCATTACAACATATTTGACGGATTGCCAACCATGATTAAACTTGAAATATTGACGAAAACAAGAGGATTGAATCAAGAATTGTATAAATATATATGGGAAATGAAACAGTCTTATACTAAAGAATTGGTAGAAGAATATACACCTAATGAAGAAATTGTAAACGTTTTGAAAGAATTAAAGAGTTTAGGTTATACTTTATATGTTGCTAGTAATTGTATTTATTCGACACTCAAGACGATATTACTCAAAAAAGGATACATGTCGTATATAGATTACTTTATAAGTAGCGAAGACGTAAATCATTCCAAACCTTCTTCAGAAATCTATTTAAAATGTCTGATAAGAAATGGTATTATACCCAAAGAAGCGCTGATTATTGAAGATTCTCAAGTTGGTATAGAAGCTGCCACTAACAGTGGTTGTCATGTAATGATTGTTAAAAATAGTAAGGAAATTACATTGGAAAATATTTTAAACAAGATTGATAGTATCAAATATAAATATCCAAATTTGAATATAGTAATTCCATGTGCAGGAGCAGGTTCGAGATTCAACACAAGTATACCAAAACCATTTATAGATGTGAATGGGAAACCCATGATACAAAAAGTGGTTGAAAATTTAAATATCGACGCCAATTATATTTTTATAGTTCAAAAACAACACAATTTGAAACACTTTTTGCAAGTACTTGTGCCAAATTGTAAAGTAGTTGAACTTTATGGTTTAACTAGAGGTGCTGCAGATACTGTATTACTAGCTCAAAGATATATAGAAAACTCTAACCCATTGTTGATAGCAAATTGTGACCAAATATTAGAATGGAATAGCAACCAATTTATAAAGAAAATTGAATCTTCTGAATATGATGGTTTGATTTCAACATTTGATACCAAGGTAGAAGGAGATGTTAGCAAATGGAGTCATGTAGATATTGACAATGATGGAATAGTAACTAGGGTTGCTGAAAAAGTGCCTATATCAGATATAGCAACAACAGGAATTTATTATTGGAAACGTGGTTGTGACTTTGTAAAATATGCTCAACAAATGATTGAAAAAGATGTACAAGTTAATGGTGAATATTATGTTTGTCCTGTTTTTAATGAAGCCATACAAGACGGTAAAAAATTCATTATTGACAAATGTGAAAAAATGTGGGGCATAGGTACTCCAGAAGATTTGGAGTTGTATTTAAAATTTTAAAAATTGGATATTCTACTATTCTACTTTTAAAATTTAATTTGTATACATGTCATTTGGTGACAGGGTGCCATTACCAATACCATAACCACGCACGAGACCTACCAAGAGGTCATTGTAAGTTTCATTGCTTACATTACCACCTTTGGTGTTCAAGTATGTTAAAACTTCATTAGTAATATTACTATCAATCAATTCGGGTTTGGCAGAATAGACTTGTTGAACAACACTAGAAACATCATTTGCTAGTTTAGTACCATCTACCGGTTGATTATCAATAGTTACACGACCAGCCAAACCTTGACCAATAGGAGTCAAAGTATTATTACCTAAACCATAGCCTTTAACAACGCCATTCATCAAATTTCTATATTCGGTCGAATCTAATTTAGTTAAATCTCTTTGTGACACATAATTAGTCAACATATTTGTAACAACTGGATTAATTTTAGTTGTATCTACATTGTAATATTTAGCCAAAGTATTTGTAACATCAGATTTAATTTGAGATATTGATTTTTCAGATGGTGCTGTTGAATACATAGAAGCGTTGTATTGTCCATTGACCATATTATTTAAGAATTGGTTATAATTAGATGAATTTATATTACCAGAAAGCGTATCCAAATAGTTGGCTACGTTATTAGTCATTGAATTGTTGAGATATTTTGGTATATCTTTACCTTTTTGAGTCACATTCCAAGCACCAGTATTTTTATTGAAATATACAAGACCATTACTTACCAAATCTTTATAATTTGAATCGCTGGGTAATTTACCTGAAGAATTTTTAGCATTCAAAGTTTGAATAGCTTGTTGAACTCGGTTTTCTAGTTTAGTTGTCATCCCATTTTGTTTTAAATAATTACTAACATCATTGTATACTTTAGTATTTGTAATTGGCATATTATTTACAGATAAAGCTTTATCAACTTGTTTACCCTTTTGAGTCATACTCCAGGCACCAGTATCTTTGTTAAAATAAACTAAACCACTTGATACCAAATTTTTATAATTTGAATTACTTGGCAAAGTACCAGATGAATTCTTTGAATTCAAAGTTTTAACAGCACGAGCCATTTTATTGTCCAATTTATCCAAAATACTATTAGCAGAGTTTCCAAAATTGTTCAATAATGAATTGTACGTTGATATTGGCATATCTTTGATATTATAATTGCTCAAAACATTAGAAAGATATTTGCGAACAGCTGTGCCAGCAGAACTAGAAACAGGTATGTTGGCATTTTTCAATGCTTGATTAATATCATATCTAATATCATTTTTAGATTTGTATTTGGGGTCTATTGGTATACGGAAAGATTGGGTCACATTACCCATATTATTAATACTATTCAAGAAACTATTATAGTCAGATGTAGACATGTTGCCACCTTTTTTCACAAATTGTTTTGCAATCGTACTGTAAAGGTCTTTAATATCAAAATTTTTATCTTGTTTTAAATTGTTGCTCAAATCTTTGAGAATATTTTTAGTTGAACCATTGACAATTATTTTAGGCGCATCTCCTTTAAGTAAACCGTGCGCTTTTGCGTAATTGGCAACAAAATCGTTATATTGTTTTTGATTTAGATCCAATTTCTGGGTCAATTTATTAATGTCTTTTGAATATTGTTCAACTTGTTTATTACTTGATGTGCCATATTTTTTCAATTGGTTTTCAATCATCTTTTTAGTATCTTTTTTATCTGGGTTATTACTTTTGATACCGATACCGAATGGTATACTGTAAATAGGTACATTTTCCTTTGGCTTTTTAATACCAGTCTGTCTAGATGGAGTTGACGGTTTAACCAGTTTTGGAGGTTGAGCACCTGGTTTAACTTGTTGTTTTTGAGTTGACGGTCTAACTGGTTGTTTAACTTGTTGCTTTTGAGTTGCTGGTCTAACTGGTTGTTTAACTGGCTGTTTAGCAGGCTGTTTAACTGGCTGTTTAGCAGGTTGTTTAGCAGGTTGTTTAGCTGGTTGTTTTGGAGCTTGAGTACCTGGTTTACCAGCTGGTTTCGGGGCATCCTGAGCAGCGTATAACAAGGTCATTATTTTGTTAGTTTTGAAATAATACATAGTAATTATAAGTGACAAACAAACTATAACAGTTATGGCTATAATTAAATCGTGCATTTATTAATTTAAATAAAATAAAAAATGTTGATAGGAATTGTTATAATAACATTTGTTATTTTATTTATATGTATACTATGTATCACTAAAGGCAGTGAATCTTTTGTCCCACCATTAGGAAGTAACAAATGTACATGGGGCCCGAGTTATTGGTGTGCTAATCAAGAAAACGCAAAAGAATGTAATGTTATGTGGGACGACTGTCAAAAATACATTACACAGGCTCCAAAAACAAGCGATGTAAACTAGGTTGTAAGAATGTTTTGTATTGTTGAAATAATTTTTGTCCAGTAATAGATATACCATTAATATTGATATGTGATAGAGATTTGTTGTTATTTATAATTTCGTGAATGAAATTGTCTATAATAGTAGTTGTAGTCGCAGTGATTGTACCTTCAATAATAAAGGTTTGTAAATTATGAATACTTGAACAATCTAAAATAACATTTTGATTGGTATTGCCTAAACTCAAGTTACCACTAATCATAAGTGTTTCGAGAGCTGGTAAACGTATTAATTTAACTTTTGCATCTTCTTGTTCAAGTTTAATAGATAGTGTTTTTAATTTAGGCAAGTTGATAATAGAAACAAATTCTCTTACAATCAAGTCTAGTGATAAAATTTTTCCAATATTGTTTAAATCAATCTTATTGGCAATCATTTTAGATTGAAGATATTCACATTTAGGAACACTGTGAATTCTAAGAGTATCATAAACTATATCAAGAGTATCTTCAAAAGTAACAAGTTTAGGTAACTTGTTGATATACAAATTATAAATTACACTGTTTTCACTTGGATTGACCAAATTTTTAAGGTGTAAATTTTCCATGTTGGGTAGATTTATAAATTGCAAAAGTCGTATATCATTGATATCGAAGTAAGGAGATTTTTCAGAATTGTCTACCCATAATATAGCATCAGTAATGTATTTAAATATAGTTGAAAATGGAGAAGTGTACACACCTTGATATTCAACAAGAGATGGAAATATAGATTGATAATCAAAGGGAATATATATAGTTTTTTCTTCTGTACTGTCTATCAATTCTATAGTTGTAATTTGTTTTCTGATTTTTTCAGGAATAACATTCATAAGAATAGGTTGTTTTGAATTATAATTCAAAACAAGAGTATCCAAAGAATCCAACAAGTTGAATACCATTCTATAATCTTGATCTACAAATTTATCATCAAAATAGACAACCTTGACACAACATTTATATTCTTCCAAAGTAGAATCATTGTAATTTTGCAACAAAGTTTTTATATCATGTCGCATAGATGTAGGCATTCTATTACAAATGGCTTCGTTATCAAAACATAAAGGTTTAGGTGTAGGTGTAGTAGGTTTATGAATATAATGTTTCCATATATTACCCAAAACACTTGGTTTTTTAACTTGAGGTGTAATTTTGTTTAAATTGTTTAAAGCTCGATTCAAATTTTTAATTGTATCGTTGACAACACGTTGGTTACTTTTTTTCGTGGAATTTCTAATACTTAATATTCCATTTTCCAAAGTTTGTTTCCAAGCATCTGATGTATTTTTCAACATGAGAGTGTCTAAATTTCCAGTAGATTGAGCAGTTTTTAATTGTTCAATATCATCTTTATGGTTTTCCTCAAAAGGTTTATAAGTAGTCGACGATAAATCGGAAATGTCTTGCCATTGGTCTAAATTAATTTCTTCTTCAGAATCTTGTGTTGGAGAATCTTGTATAGTGGTGTAAGATTCAGAATCTGAATACAGCATTGGAGATTTTTGTGTCAAAGATTCAGATTCTGAATCAGACTCTTGTTCAGAATCAGAATCTGGCATTGGAGACTCATGTATAGTATCAAATGTATCAATATCGCTATCACTGTCCAAATCAGTTTGATGTTCATCTTTAAATAAACTATTACTTAAATTTGTCTCAACCATTTTATTATATAAATAATAAAATGGTTTTTGTATACATTACCAGTTTTATATTTTTAATAATTTGTATTTTATTTAGTTTTACGTTATATCGTTTAATCAAAACGACAGTGAATGCACTTGTTATCAATGTAAACTGTGAATCATCACTGTGTGAAATAACTATATCATATTCTATTAATAATGTATCTGTCACTAAAACATTCAAAACAAACAATCGCAATTTTAAAAAGGATGACACTATTCCTATATTTATAAATCCGTCAAATCTCAATTTCCCAAAATATATCCCCCAAATTATTTATATAATTCTTTATATACTTATAGGTGCCTCAGCTTTCGGACTATTATTTTCTTTATACTTTGTAATTAACCGACAGTAATTAATATAATGTTCATTATATTAATTAATCAAATTACGCTTGTTGTTCTTTCATTATATAAATAAATAATGCTATAATAATTACAATGATGACCAGTATCATAAATTTGTAATTTGTAGGCGATGAAGTTGAAAGATTTTCAAAATTTTCTACCAAATCTTGGCTACTTACTTCTAAAAACATGTCTTCATCACTTCGGAATTTTTTACCTGGTCGTCTAATTGGTGGTCGTTTACCTGGTCTTCTACCTATACTTCCAGGTTTTCCATGACAAGCTTTGCCAAAATGACAACGTGGTCCATGAACGTGAATTTTACCTGGTGGCGGTATATATTTTTTCACACATGTATAACCAGATGGTTTACGAACATCTTTTACCAAAGAGTAACCAACTGGACATTTACCACCGACACTTTTAATACATTTTCCAGTTACAGAACGTTTATACCCAGCTGGACATGGTGCTCTTATACATTTATTAGTTGCGAGTGAACGTCTAAATCCAGGTGGACATGCAGCACCACCTCTTATACATTTACCTGATACTGGTGAACGTCTATATCCTGGAGGACATGTAGCACTTCTTATACATTTACCAGTAGCTGGTGAACGTCTATATCCTGGAGGGCATGCAGCACCACCTCTTATACATTTACCAGTAACTGGTGAACGTCTATATCCAGGAGGACATACACCTCCTCCTCTTATACATCTTCCTGTGACTGGTGAACGTCTATATCCTGGTGGACATGGA
>CXWK01000114.1_pt4 | contig 72807 bp, 60 predicted proteins | sample 590851 | NCBI WGS metagenome assembly CXWK01 (sample SAMEA3498364, study PRJEB10139) | wastewater metagenome | biome: wastewater treatment plant; material: activated sludge | place: Denmark | collected 2014-08-01 | reverse complement strand
GCCGATCGCGTCATGCGACTTCGTCGAGAAGACCTCGGCGACCGGAGCCTGACCGAGGCCCTGGATGATCCGAAGCGGAAGCAGTTGGCGTGGAACCTGCTCTTCGATCTCGGCTCAGGACACTGATCGAGTCACGTTCGCCGTATGCCGATCGTCCTTCCCCACGATCGGCCAGCGGGCCTCCACCTGCGCGGGTACCCGACCGGGACGCAGTTCTGGCGACTCGAAGCAGCCGATCCCGCCGCGTGGAACTGGGCCGGGTTCCCCGCTCCGAAGTACCGATTCGATCCGACCTCGGGAGCCTTCCGGAGCCGTTACGCCGCCACATCGCTGCCAGGGGCTGCCCGAGAGCGTTACGGCGACACCGGTCGCTTCGTCGAGGCCGGCCACGCCGAGCACTTCCTCGCCACCCTCACCTGCACGCGGCCCTTCCGCTACCTCGACCTGCGAAACGAGAAGGTCCTCGATCTGCTCGGCCTCGATGACCACATCAACACGAGCCACGAAGACGACATTTGGACCGCCTGTCACGACCTCGTCGACCTCGTGCATGGCTGGTGGGACCAGGTCGACGGCATCGTGTACCGCTCGCGGACGACACCGCAGACATCCTCCAACGTCGCCTTCTGGTCCACCGACGCACTGAACGTCGTCGGCGAACACCTCGTCGACTGCGGCGCTGTCCTCGACGACCTCATCCTCCACCACGGATTCACTGTCGACTTCGACTACCCGTGATCGACAGGCGCATCGAGTGCAGCAGCGGAGACCGGGCTCAGGAATCGAGCAGTTGCCGGACGATGTCGAGGGGTGGCGAGCTCCTGCTCGACCGGGTAGCCACGTGCCAGCACGGCGGTGGCGAACCCTGCGAGGTTGGAACCGACGGCGAGCGCGCGCAGGCCGGTGACGGCCGCGCCGCCTGGCCGGGAAGGCCGCCCGTGCCGGGTGAGGCCACGAGCCGACGTCGATGATCTCCGCGCCCGGGGCGGCATCGAGCACACGGCCTGCAATGCGGACAACGCCGAGGTCGGCATCGACGATCGCGATGACGCGCCTGCTGCCTGAGACGAGCTGTTCGATCAGACGGGCCGCATCCCCGCCGAACTGGCCCCCGGTGTAGACGACCGGAAGGTCCCGATAGCGAGCGCACACGATTTCGGCGGGCTGAAGGTTCTCGATGACGACAACGATCGACTCGTCGGTAGCGATGGCGAGGTCTGGCTGATCCAGTCGGAGCGTGATCGGCCCTCGAAGCCCGCCCAGGCCGATCGACCCGTCGGCCGTCGTCAGCCTGATCGGTCCACCGAGGCCCATGCGGTCGCCTCGGCGCAGCCCGAGTCGCTCGAGGACCACGCTGCGAACGCCCGTCGCGGTCAGGGCAGCACGAACGTCGTTCGCCTTGGTGACCGTGGCGTAGGCCTCGGCGCGGCCGAGCTGCCAGGCCAGCTCGCGCCACAGGGTGCGGACCTCGGTGCCGTCGTCCTCCGTGTGGACCATGCCGGGGCTGATCATCTGGCCGACCAGCACCGCCTCGACACCTGCGAGCTCGGCCACGGGCGCGCCGGACGCCAGGTGGCACAGGGCGATCAGCGAGTGGGTCTTGCCACCCCCGAAGTTGGTCTGCAGCTCCGCCACCCGGGTCGCGACCATCGTCCGCTCGCCACCGACGCCAAGCAACTCGGCGCACTTGCTGCGGTACAGCTCGACGAACGCCAGACATCGGCGCCCCGACCACTTCACCGCAGGTCGGCCGCCTCGGATCTGACGGGTCGCGGCCGATGGGTACGTCTCGGACAACCGTCGCCCAGGTCGAAGGAACTGCATGACGATCACGGAGGTCCATAGGCAATTCAGGTGGGCGTCGGACACCGGCCCTTGACGACGCTGGCATCGAGGAGCGGGAAGTGCTCGTCCGATGCGTGCGGCATCACGACGAGACCAGCGCCGCCCTGGATGCAGGCAACCGCTCCCGTCGACAGGTCATCTCGCTCGAGGAGGTCTTGCGGCCTGCGGATGACTCTCCGTTCTCGGCCATGACCGAGCTGGCGATCCGGTTCCAGGACCGAAACCCCGAACTGCAGGACGAACGCGACCAGATGCTGCGGTCGTACGCCGAGCGCGCCGAGGCGTCCGGGAACGCGTCGCGCGCCCTCGTGCTGTACCGACGGCTCGAGCCCGTCGACCCGCGGGTCGAGGCCCGTTGTCTTGCGGCCCTCGGGTGGTGGGAGGAGGCCGCCGACGCCTTCCAACGAGCGGGCATGCAAGCCGACGAGCTCGAGTGCGTCCGCCAGATCCCTGATTTCAAGCGCGCTGCAGGCCTGGCCGCCTCGATCGATCTGGGCGTGGCCAACAAGATGCGCTGGGCCATGAGCCTCGCCGACTCAATGGGCGACGAGTCGCTCGGCACGGGCGAGCCCCTCACGGGGCCGGAGTACGACGCCCTCGTCAATCAGGTCGACGACGGCCTGGCCCGAGCACGGGACTCGGTCCCCCCCATGTGTCTGCCAACTCGGCGACCGTCCCCATGAGGCGAACGCTGTTCGCTCGCCGTTGATCAAGCGCCGGTGGTCTCATCGGTGAGGACGGTGAGCACCTGTTGGGCACGCCACCGCAGCTGGCCGCGAGGCCCCTCGGCCACCTCATCGAGGAATCCGACGTCCGCAAGCTGCCGCAAGGCATTCAGGGCCGCCGGCCTGCTGACGCCGAGACGCGCCTCGGCCAGTCGGGTGTTGAGTACCGGTTGCTCGAAGGCGAGATCAACGAGCTGATTCGCGATGCCACGCGTCCTCGCTTGGACTTCAGTGCGGTAGTGCTCGCGGAGATCCGTGAGGCGCTCGGCTCGCGCCAGCGCGTCGGTTGCCTGCGTGCGCACACCGTCGAGAAAGAGACTCAGCCAGTCGTCGAACGCTCCACGCTCGCGGACCCTCTGCAACGCGTCGTAGTACTGCGGTCGCCTCGCCTCGAAGTAGGGCGACAGGGAGAGGAGGGGCTCGGGCAATCGCTCGCGGACGACCAGGAAGAACACGATGAGGAGGCGTCCCAGCCTGCCGTTGCCGTCCAGGAAGGGGTGAATGGTTTCGAACTGGTAGTGCACGAGCGCTGCCTGCACGAGCGGGGGGAGCCGCGGCGTCTCATGGATGAACAGCTCGAGATCGGTCAGTAGACGATCGAGCTCGTCGGGCGGTGGCGGTACGAACGTCGCGGTCTCGAGCGTCGCGCCGGACGCACCGACCCAGTTCTGGCTCGTTCGCAACTCGCCTGGTTGACGGTCCCGACCTCGGACACCGGCAAGGATCACTGCGTGCATCTCGCGGATGAGGCGCGTGCTGACCGGCAGCGAGTCCAGCCGCTGCAGCCCGCCCTCCATCGCCCGCACGTAGTTCACGACTTCCTCGACGTCAGCGCCGAGCGGCTGGTCGCTGGCCTCGGCATTGAAGACATCGAGCAGGGTCGCCTGCGTGCCCTCGATTCGAGCGGAGGCAACCGCCTCGCGACGGAGGTACGGGCGCACGAGCAGGTGGGGGTTCGGCAGCAACCGCGCAGCGCCGGCAAGGCGCCCGAGGGCAGCCTCGGCATCAGCCAGGCGAAGCAGGTTCTCGGGCGAAGTCGCGAGCTGACGGGGGATCGGACGCGGAAAGAAGGCGACGTACCCGTGCCGACCGCCGGTGCGGCGCGCCGAACCGAAGACCGAGTCGACGTACCGGTTCGCATCCACAGCGCGAGACTAGCACTGACCAACAAGAAACCCGAGCTTTCCTTTAGGGTCCGCGATCGTCCAGAAAGGTTCCGCAACAGTCAGGGATCGATGACATCAGCGCCGGGCCCCCCGTCTGTCACTCTCGTGTCACGGGACGGCCCGGAGGCCACAAAAGCCCTGGTCATGGCGCTGCCACTACTACTAGTAGGTAGATGTTCTAGTTCAGACCAGCACAGGTCGGTGACCTGGGAAAACGCCCGCGATCCCACGTGGGACTGGCCACGTGGCATCCCGGTGGATCACGCAGAGCCCGCTTGATCTGACCCTGTTGTGTCACCCGCGTGTCACGAGGCACCGCTGTCGTGAGTCCCACTGAGACTGAGAGGTCGTCACGCTGTCAGGTCGGAAGCGAAGGGTTCCATGGCATCGACGATCCGTTCGACATCGAGGGGCCTTGATGCCGCGGGGCTCATCTGACGCATCGCCCGAGCGGGTTGGGCGAGGATCTCGGTCGCGACGACCTCGGCAATGGTCCGTCCGATGCCACCCGGTGCGTCGCCGAGCGCGAGCCGTAACGCTCCCTGGGCGTCAAAGGCTTCGACGAGGCGGAACAGGTCATAGAGGTCGCCACCGTGCTTGGTCGCCCGTCGACCAGAGCGCGCGTACCCGACAGCGTGGGACTTCGTTGCGACGAGCCCGGCCGGTGAGGCCACGGGGATTTCGAGGATGACCGTCTCACCGCTGGCGATGATCTGCACAGGCTCGGCAGTCTCGAGCGCCCATCGGTGACCCGCGACGAACAGTCGGGGCCCGTCATCGAGGTCGACAAGGTCATCCTCGGTGATCGACTCGGTCGGGATGACATCGATCTCGATGCCAGCGACGACCACCGTGTTCTCGCGCACGAGCTCGTTCCCCTGGGCGAGCACCTCGACAGCCGTCGAGACGTCGTCGTCGACGACCACGTCGAGGTCCTGGGTCGCTCGGTGCGGTTCGTCGGTGGTGGACAGTTGGACGTTCACCCCGATGCCGCCGATCACGGCGACCGGTGGCATGCCCCGCGCGAGGAGGGATCGCAGTGCAGGCACCAGCGGATCGAGTGCAGCGGGGAGGATGACCGGGCCGGGCACAGCACTCAGCGCCAGACGGCGGGGGCGCCCTCAGGCGTCCATTGAGCGAGAATCTCGCGACCGCGGGTTGAGTCGCGGGCGAGGTCGAGGGCGGCGAAGGTCGGGGTCGGCAGCGGCCACTCGAGTGCGGTGGCCGGGCGGCGCCGTTGGCACACGAGTGGGGTCGGCGGAACCGCGAGCACCGCGGCCCGATCCGACCATGTGGCCGGGCCGAGGATCCGTTCGGCCCTGCGGAGTTCGACCTGTGTAGGAACCCAGAGCCAAGGTCGCGGGTCGAGGTTGACCACAGGTGCGCCGAGTTCGGCTGCTGCGAGGTCACCACCGAGTACCCATCCGGGACCGTCGAGCCGGTCGGCACGGGCGTTGAGCCTGATGTCGTCCGGAGCGGGCAGGGTCGCGACGGCAACGACTTTCAACGGCTGCCACACCTCAGCGAGGGTCCAGAACAGCTCTGGCAGCGTCGGGCGGCTGTCGGAATCGACCAAACCGGCTTCGGCGAGACGTTTCACGGCGTTGCTGATCGCGGTCGGCGACATGTCGACGGCTTGGGCTATCGACCGGAAGCTCGGCGGGTCCTCCGGGCTGTGGAGGAGTGCCGCGGCGTAGGCGATCCCCGCCCGCCCTCGAATCGGACCGTCCGACGCTGGCCGACTGAGGTTGAGAACCGGCCCGCCCTCCTCGGCCAGGCTGTGCGTCGAGCGCGGGACGAACCGGATCTCGATGTCACGGTCACGGCTGGCAATGTGAGCACCGAGCCGCCGGTCGAGCCAGCTCCAACCCTCCGAGCTCAGGAACCCACGCGCCGCCGCGCTGACCTGGTTGGCGACGACGACCTTGCCCCCCCGTGCGGCCTCGACAACGAGGTGTCGCGCCAGCGACTCACTGACCGCGTCATAGGCGAGCACCCGGGCCGGCCACCCGCCGCCGTCTGACCAGTGGAAGCTCACCTGATCCGGACCGGTCACCTCGACGTCCAGGAGATCCACCTGTGAACCGAGCCGCACCAGGTCATCCAGAGCGAGCTGCATCTGCTGATCGGTGTCCACACGAGTCAGAGGCATGGCGCGTTCCAGGAGGACGGTCGGATCCGGCCACGGTAGCAGTTTGGCGTCCATTGTCCAGTAGCTACTGGACAATGGATACCCAAGGCCGTGGTGTCCGAGTTCGCCCCCCGCCTCGCCGACGATCTAGCGACGATTGGCGATGCCATGCAGGAGGGTGGCGACGAGGGCGACGGCGTGGGCCTCGACCCAGGCGGGTGCGGTGGACTCTGCGCCGGTGAAGAGGCGGGCGTCTGGGGCGTTGACGAACGGCAGCGAGTGTTCGACCCTGGTCCGCCCAGACCCGCAGGTGAGCCACGCGACGGTTCGATCTCTACCCCGTGTCACACGCGTGTCACGGCACCCCCTCTTGACGTCATCGTTCCTGGTCAGAGGGGGTGCCGTAACTAGATGTTCTAGATGTCGTAGTAGAGGTGGAACTCCCAGGGGTGCGGGCGGAGGCGCAGGGGGTCGACCTCGTGCTGGCGCTTGTAGGCGATGTGGGTCTCGATGAGGTCGTCGGTGAACACGCCGCCGGCCTTCAAGAAGTCCTGGTCGGCCTCGAGGGCCTCGAGCGCCTCGTCGAGCGACGACGGCACCTGGGGCACCTTGGCCAGTTCCTCCGGCGGGAGGTCGTAGAGGTCGCGGTCGACCGGGTCGGGCGGCTCGATCTTGTTCTGGATGCCGTCGAGGCCCGCCATCAACATCGCCGAGAAGGCCAGGTAGGGGTTGGCGGACGGGTCGGGGCAGCGGAACTCGAGGCGCTTGGCCTTCGGGCTCTTCGAGTACAGCGGGATGCGCACCGATGCCGAACGGTTGCGCTGGCTGTACACCAGGTTCACCGGAGCCTCGTAGCCCGGCACGAGCCGCTTGTAGCTGTTGGTGGTCGGGTTCGTGAAGGCGCAGACGGCCTTGGCGTGCTTGAGCAGCCCGCCAATGTACCACCGGCCCATGTCGGACAGGCCCGCGTAGCCGGCCTCGTCGTAGAACAGCGGCTCGCCGCCCTTCCACAGCGACTGGTGCACGTGCATGCCCGAGCCGTTGTCCTCGAACACGGGCTTCGGCATGAACGTGGCGGTCTTGCCGTTGGCCCACGCCACGTTCTTGATGACGTACTTGAACAGCATCAGCTGGTCGGCCATGTCGGCGAGGGGCGAGAACCGGATGTCGATCTCGGCCTGGCCGGCGGTGCCCACCTCGTGGTGCTGCACCTCCACCTCGATGCCCACCGACTGCAGGGCCAGGGTCATCTCGGAGCGGAGGTCCTGGTAGTGGTCCGTGGGGGCGACGGGGAAGTAGCCCTCCTTGTACCGGGGCTTGTAACCCAGGTTCGGGCCTTCGTCCTTGCCGGTGTTCCAGGAGGCCTCGACCGAGTCGACCGAGTAGCTCGCCGAGTGCTGGTTCTGGTGGTACCGCACGTCGTCGAAGATGAAGAACTCGGCCTCGGGGCCCACGAAGCAGGTGTCGGCGATACCGGTGGAGACCAGGTACTCCTCGGCCTTCTTGGCGATGTAGCGGGGGTCACGGCTGTAGTGCTCGAGGGTGATCGGGTCGTGCACGAAGCAGTTGATGTTCAGCGTCTTGTGCTGGGTGAAGGGGTCGATCACCGCGGTGTTCGGGTCGGGGATCAGGATCATGTCCGACTCCTGGATCTCCTGGAACCCACGGATCGACGAGCCGTCGAAGCCGAGGCCCTCCTCGAACACGTCCTCGGTGAGCTGGCTCACGGGGACCGAGAAGTGCTGCATGAGGCCGGGCAGGTCACAGAAGCGGATGTCGACGATCTCGACGCCCTCGTCCTGGGCCAGGGCCAGCACTTCGGATGGTGTGCGTTCCTGCACGGTTCCTCCTGCGGATTGAAGGTGCGGTGCGCGCCTCGCGCGCCCCAAGGGTTGGGACAGAGCCTCGCGGCCACCGATTTCTCGGCGATTGCCCGTATATGAACGCTACGTGAACTGGGTCGGGCGCCGCCAAAGCCTCGCAGCGCCCTGGTTCACTACCGGGATGGAGCGTCAACAGGACTACGTGCTGCGAACGGTCGAGGAGCGGGGCGTGCGCCTCATCCGGCTCTGGTTCACCGATGTCCTGGGCCAGCTCAAGTCCGTCGCCATCTCGCCCGCCGAGCTCGAGAACGGCTTCGAGGAGGGCATGTGGTTCGACGGCTCGGCCATCGACGGCTTCAGTCGCGTGCAGGAGAGCGACGTGCTCGCCCGCCCCGACCCCAACACCTTCGAGCTGCTGCCCTGGGCCGAGGACGACGAGAACTCGGCCCGCATGTTCTGCGACATCGAGAACCTGGACGGCACCCCCTTCGAGGGCGACCCCCGCCAGGTGCTGAAGCGCAACCTCGACCGTGCCCACGAGCGGGGCTTCTCGTTCTTCTGCGCCCCCGAGATGGAGTTCTTCTACTTCGCCGACGGCGACCCCACGAAGACACCGGTGCCGCTCGACAGCGGGTCGTACTTCGACCTCACCACCGCCGATGTCGCCAGCGACCTCCGCAAGCGCACCATCCACATGCTCGAGGCCATGGGCATCCCCATCGAGTACAGCTTCCACGAGGACAGCCCCAGCCAGCACGAGATCGACCTGCGCTACACCGACGCCCTCTCCATGGCCGACAACGTGATGACGTTCCGCCTCGTCGTCCGCGAGATCGCCCTCGAGCGCGGCGCCTACGCCACGTTCATGCCCAAGCCCCTCGCCGGCGTGCAGGGCTCGGGCATGCACACCCACCTGTCGCTGTTCGAGGGTGACGTCAACGCCTTCCACGACCCCGACGACGAGTACAAGCTGTCCGGGGTCGGGCGCAGCTTCATCGCCGGCCTCCTCGCCCACGCCCGCGAGATCACCGCCGTCACGAACCAGCTCGTCAACTCTTACAAGCGCCTGATCTCGGGGTACGAGGCGCCGGTGCACGTGTCGTGGGCCCGAAACAACCGCTCCGCACTCGTGCGGGTACCGCTCGCCAAGGCGGGCAAGGGGTCGTCGACCCGCATCGAGTACCGGTCGCCCGACCCGGCCTGCAACCCCTACCTGGCCTACTCGGTGATGCTCGCGGCCGGGCTCAAGGGCGTGGAAGAGGGCTACGAGCTCGGACCCGAGGCCGCGGCCAACGTGTTCGAGCTCACCGACGAGGAACGGGCCGCCGAGGGAATCACCCAGCTCCCGCAGTCACTGGCCGAGGCGCTCGACGAGATGGAGAAGTCCGAGCTCGTGGCCGAGGCCCTGGGCGAGCACATCTTCGAGTGGTTCCTGCGCAACAAGCGATCGGAATGGGCGGACTACAAGTCGCAGGTGACACCATTCGAGTTGGCCCGCTACCTGCCGAGCTGGTGACCTGGTGATCTCGTGATCGAGGGCGTCCACATGGAACCACTGCTGATCTTCCCCGACCCCGCTCCCCCGGAGCTGGCTCAAGCCCTCGACCTCGCCGGGTACCCCTGGAAGGCGGTGGGTGACGAGCTGGCCGCCGAGCGCAGCGAGCCCGACGGCGGGTGGGACGGCGCCATCATCTGCGCCTACGACGACCCCGAACGGGCCTTCGCCGTGGCCCGGGTGCTGCGCAAGCGGGACCAGCCCCTCGAGCCGCTGCTCCTGTTGATCAGCGGCACCCAGCTGGGCGACCTCGAGCTGCGCGACGACCTCTACGACGACTTCTGCCTCGCGCCCTTCCACCCCCGAGAGCTCGAGGCCCGGTTGAAGCACCTGTTCTGGGCCAGCGGGCGCGGCGCCCGCCCCGAGCTCGTCGAGTACGGCGACCTCGTCCTCAACCTCGAGACCTACCAGGCCGCCATCACCGGCGTGCCGCTCGACCTCACCTACATGGAATACGAGCTGCTCACGTTCCTGGCCTCGCACCCGGGCAAGGTCTTCACCCGCGAGACGCTGCTCAGCCGGGTGTGGGGCTACGAGTACTACGGCGGCGCCCGCACGGTCGACGTCCACGTGCGGCGCCTGCGCGCCAAGCTCGGCGAGGAGCATGCCGGCCTCATCTCCACCGTCCGCTCGGTGGGCTACCGCTTCGGCCAGTCCCGGTGGGGCTCATGAGGCCCGTGCGCGCCGCGGCCCTCGCGCTCGCCTTTCTGGTGCTGACGCCCGCGGCACCGGCGATGGCCCACGGCGACACCGCTGCGTTCACCGCAGTGCAGGCCGAGCCCAACGCCGATGGCAGCTACACGGTCGACGTGCTGCTCACCTACGACGACGGCGACGCGGTCGAGGGCGCGGCGGTGACGGTCACCGCCGTGGGTGCCGACTTCGGCCCGGCCCCCATTCCCATGACCGCCGGCGACCGCCCGGGCGCGTACACCGGGGTCGTCGCCTTCAACACGGGCGGTGAGTACACCCTCACCGCGGCGTCGGCCGACCCGGCCGCCACCCGCACGTTCACCGTCACGGCGTCCGATCCCACCCCGACCACCGTCGCGCCCACCACGTCGTCCTCGCCGGCCACCGCCTCGACGCCGACGACCGCTCCCCCGGACGACGGTGGGGGCGGGGGCTCCGGCGCGGCGCTGTGGGTCAACCTCGGCCTGCTCGTGGTCGGCGCGGGCGCCGCCTTCCTCGCCATCCGTTGGTGGCGCGGCCGCTCCCCCACCTGACGACGCCGCCGGCCAGCCCGCCTGACCGTGCAAACCGCCCATTTCGGGCGCGTCACGGTCAGTCGGGGCAGGTGGAACGGGTGGGCCGGCCCGGCAGGAACTCGGCCCATTCCTCGGCGGTGAGCCGGCGACCGCCTTGCACCGGACCGGCGACCCCTGGGTCGATATCGACCAGTTGGGTCGCGGCCGCCGGCTCGGGCCCCCCACGCTCGTGCGGTGTCGCAGTACTCGCTCGAGGAGGCGTCGTCCGCCCTCACGGTCGTCGTGGACGCCTCCTCAGCGGGGGCAGCTCTGTCGTCGCTGCCACTGCTGCTGCAGGCGGGCAGCGTGACGGTGACGCAGGCGAAGGCGGCGCCGAGGAGAACGCGAGCGGTAGATCGCTTCCGGGGGTCGGGGGTCGGGGGTCGGGGGTCGGGGGTCGGGGGTCGGGGGTCGGGGGTCGGGGCAGGTCGTTGCTGGCGCATGACCGCATCGTCCGCGACGCCGACACCCCGATCGATCGCCCCCCGATGTATCTCACTGGCCTTCGGGTAAGCGTCACCTCACCATCTGGCAAGCCCCGCATTCTCGAGGCAATAGCGGTCGGATTCCGACCGCTATTGCCTCGGGTTCGGGTGGGTTCGGGTGGGTTCGGGTGGGGGTCAGCGGGTGAGGGCGACGAAGGGGGTGCCACGATCCGACCACTCGGCGGACGCGTGCGCGAGAACGGCCCGCAGGGTGGCGGCGTCGGCCGGCGCCTCAGCGGTGAGCCTGCCCCAACCATCGATCAGCACGAGGTAACCCTCGGCCGGCGGGAGCCACGACAGGTCGACGAGGCAGTCGCTGAGCGCATCCCAGTTCCGGCCGAACCAGGCCGGGAAGCGGCCCGCCGCCGCGAGCCCTTCGAGCACGGTCACCTTTCCGTTGGCGGCGTCGGCGGCCAGCGCGACCCAGCCCTGGGCCCCGGCGCGCTCGACGAGTTCGTCGGTCGAGACCGGGTCGTGGAGCGGATACACGCCACTGGAGACCGAGCCGTCAAGCACCGCGTCGACGAGCCCGCCGTCAGAGGTGGGCATCGGTGACTTCGACGAACGACTCGTAGTGGTCGCTCGTGTAGTAGACGTCGCCATCGGCGCCCACGATGAACCGCCGCGCGCCGCGATCGTCCGACCCCGGCGTCTCGACCGTGTACTCCCGGTAGTAGCCGTCGTACTGGTCGGGCAGCAGGCCCTCGCGGTTCCCGAAGACCCCGTCGTCCTGGTCGTAGGGGTACGGCCCGCCACCCTCGATCAGGGCCAGGGTCTCGGCCGCTTCTACGGGCAGGCCCTCGATCGACGCGACGGGCAGGTCGGAGACCGGTCGAGCGGTCTCGACGGTGGGCCCGTCCGGGGCGTTGTCGGCGCGAGCGGTGACGGGCGGGGTCCCGGTGGTACCGACGGTCTCGACGGTCGTCGTCACCGCGGGTTCGACGCCCGTGCTGGTGGTGGTCGAGGCGTCGGTCCCGCCGTCGTCGCGCACCCAGGTGTTCCAGGCCGCGACGGCAACCACCACGACGATCATCGACACGATCGAGCGGGTGCGCTTGGACACGGCGCCACCGTAGGCGCTCCCCCGGATGCCGAAGGCGCTCCGCCGGAACCCACGCTGCGCAGCGGAGCGAAGCAGCGAGCACCCACCGAACCGGATGCCGAAGGCGCTCCGACGTAGTCGGCGCAAAGCAGTGGTGGTGCCAGCACCACCAGCGAGATGCCTGCCTGCGCCCTTCAGCAAGCCCTGTCGCCGTGCGACGATCGGAGCATGGGAGCCGTCTGGTACCGGGCTCGGGCGATCCTGCGTCAACGCCTCGCCGGCACCCTGGTGCTGATCGCCGTGGTCGCTCTGCCCGCCGGCGTCGTGCTGGCATCGGTCGCCGGGGCCGCCCGGATGCGCGAGGCGCTGCCCGACTTCGTGGCCTACAACCGCGCCTACGACACCCTGGTCTTCGCCGATCCCTCACCCGATCTGCAACAGGTCCTCGACCAGGTGCGTGCCCTGCCGGACTGGGAGGTCAGCGAGCAGGTCGGCGCCGTCGTCGTGAGCGTCCGCGACGGCGACCACTGGGTGGCGGTGGTGCCCTCGGCCTACGTCGACGGCCGCCCCCATGTCGACCAGGAGCGGCCGCTCGTCGTCGAGGGCCGGCTCCCCGGCCCCACCCGGGCCGCGGAGGTGGCGGTGAACGAGGACTTCGCCAGGGACCTCGGGCTTCACGCGGGTGACACGTTCGCCCTCCGCACGTTCACCCCCGCGGGGCTACCCGCCATGACGAGTGGCCAGGCCAGCCGCGATCCCGACGGTGAGGACCTGACGATGACGGTGGCCGGCGTCATCCGCCGGCCGGCGGACCTGCGGACGTCACTTTCGCAGCAGGCCGAGGACCTGGGCAGTGACTCGTGGTACGTCGGCGTCGGCCCGGCTTTCGTCCGGCGCTTCGGCGACCGGTTGGCGAACTTCGGCTTCGGCGTCGCCGGTCGGGTGACGCCCGGACGCCAGGACGACCTGGCCGACGCCATCAGCGCCCTCGGGCGCGACGACCTGGCCCTCCGATCGACGAACGAGTCAGCCGAGCTGGTCAGCTCGATCGGTCGGGGCATCGACTTCGAGGCGAACGCACTCCGGTTGTTCGCGCTCATCGCCGCGATCGCCGGGGCGGCCTTCGTGGGCCAGGCCATCGGGCGACAGGTCTTCGGCGACCTCGACGACGACGAGGCCTCGCGCAGCCTGGGCGTCGACCGCCGCCACCGGGTGGCCGTGCCACTGGTCCGCTCGGCGATCGTCGCGGCCGGAGGAGCGATCGGCGCGGTGATGCTGGCCACTGCGCTGTCACCGGTCTTCCCGATCGGCCTGGCCCGCCAGGCGACGCTCGATCCCGGTGTCCGGGTCGATCGCCTGACCCTCGGCGTCGGGGCCGCCGCGCTGCTCGTCTTCGTCCTCGGCTGGGCCGCCATCGACGCCTGGCGACTCACCGGGGACGGACGCGCCCGTGCCGACCGCCCCCGGAGTGAGCGTGCGGCCACCTCGCTCAGCGCGGTCGCCGCACGCGCCGGGGCGCCGGTGAGCGTCACCGCGGGCGTCCGCCTGGCCCTCGAGCGGGGCCGCGGTCGCACCGCGGTACCCGTCGTGGGTGCGCTGGTGGCCACCACTGCCGGCGTGCTCGTCCTGTGTGGCGTCCTGGTCTTCGCCTCGAGCCTCGACCACCTGGTGACGACACCGGTCGAACAGGGCTGGAACTGGGACTCGGTCGTGGGCAACTTCAACAGCACCGCCGAGGTCCGGGCCGGAGCCCAGGCGCTGCGGGCCAACCCCGACATCGCCTCGTTCAACGGGTACACGGCGTCGCCGGTCCAGATCGACGGCCACGAGGTCTACTCGCTGGTCCTGGGTCCCGGCGACCCCGCCCTCGGGCCTCCCGTGATCGACGGCCGACTGCCCGGGTCGGACGACGAGACGGCGGTTGGCACGCAGACACTTGCCGCGCTCGACAAAGGCATCGGCGACACGGTCACAGCCCAGGTTCCCGGCACCCCAGGGGGCCCTCGCGAGTTCCGCATCGTGGGCACGGTCGTGCTTCCCGCCGGCCTGGACACGGAGCTCAGCCTGGGACGGGGTGCCGTCGTGACGCTCGCGGGAGCCCGCGCCACCGTCGGCGGTGGCCCCGAGGCTGTCATCCCCCAGGAGTTCCTCGTCCGCTTCGCCGACGAAGTGACCCCGGCGCAGGCCGCCGACTCGCTCCGGCCCGCCTTCGGTGACGGGTCGCCCGGACCGCGGCCGGCCAGCGACGTCACCAACCTGCAGCGCGTGCAGCGGATGCCGCGGGTGCTGGCCCTGCTCGTCGGCCTGCTCGCCCTGGGGACACTGGCCAACGTGCTGGTCACCTCGGTCCGGAGGCGGCGCCGCGACCTCGCTACCTACGCCGCGATCGGCTTCCGCCGGCGTCAGCTCGCGGCAACCGTGGCGTGGCAGGCGACGACCTTCGCCCTGCTGGCGCTGGTGGTCGGCATCCCCCTCGGCCTCGCCGCCGGCCGCACCGTGTGGACACTCGTCGCGAACTCGATCGGCAGCACCACCGATCCGGTAGTGCCGACGGCCCTGCTCGCCCTGGTCGTCGTGGGCACACTCGTCGCGGCCAACCTGATCGCCGCCCTGCCCGCCCGCGCCGCCGCACGCACCCGCCCCGCCCAGATCCTGCGGTCCGAATAGTGGGCGCCGTCTGGTACCGGGCACGCGCCGAGCTGCGCCGAACGGTCACCACCACGATCCTGCTCACCCTCGTCGTCGCGGTCACCGGCGGCATCGTCCTCGCCGCGGTGGCCGGAGCGCTCCGAGGACGGGCCGCGCTCCCCGACTTCCTCGAGTACAACAACGCGTCCGACATCTCGGTGTTCAGCTACGCCGGATCCCTACCTGCGGACGAGGAGCGACAGCTCGTCGACGACCTCGTCGCTCTGCCGGAGTGGCAGGTGGTCCGTGCCGGTCGGCCGGTGGTCGTGAGCCTGCGAGTAGACGGCGAATGGGTCGCCACCTTCTCGAACGCGGTCATCGACGGCCCGTACCTCACCGAGATCGCCCGGCCGATCCTGGTCGAGGGCCGCCTGCCCGATTTCGACCGTGAGGACGAGGTCGTGGTCAACGAGGCGCTGGCCGAGGCGGCCGCGCTCGATGCAGGCGGCACCCTCGACCTCCGCACCATCTCGCCGGCACTGCTCGACGCCGTCACATCCGGGGAGACGGCGGTCGACACGGACGGCGAGCCGGTGACGATGACGGTCACGGGCATCGTGCGAAGCCCGGTCGACCTGAGCCTGGACCAGGCGGCCCGGAAGCGCCTCGGTTCCGACAGCTGGTTCCTGGCCCTCGGCCCCGCGTTCGTCGAGCGGTTCGAGGGGCAGTTGGCCACCTTCGGCGTCGGCGTCGAGGGCCGCTCCCGTCCCGGTCAGCGCGAGCAGCTGACCGAGGCCCTTATCGACCTCGGCGGACCGGGTGTCAGCGTCGAGCAGGGCAACCAGGCGTCGGAGCTGGTCGGATCGGTCGAGCGGGCGATCGACTTCGAGACGAAGGCCCTCCTCGCCTTCGCCCTCGTCACCCTTGTCAGCGCCGCCGCCCTGGTCGGTCAGGCTCTCGGCCGCCGGGCGTCGCTCGACCTCGACGACAACGAGGCCCTGTCGAGCGCCGGAATGCGCCGGCGCGAGCGCGCCACCGTGCCTATGGCACGAGCGTTGGTCGTCGGCCTGGCCGGCGCGCTCGGAGCGACGGCGATCGCGATCGCCACATCCACGGCCTTCCCGATCGGGGTCGCCCGCCGAGCCGAGCGCACGCCGGGGATCGACGTCGACCCAGCCGTCGTGGGGTGGGGCGCGCTCCTGTTGGCGATCGCGGTCATGAGTCGCGTCGCCGTTGCGGGGTGGCGGGCCGCCGCCCTCCCGACGACGAACCGTCCCACGGGTCGGGAGCGCGCGTCCCCCGTGAGCAGACTGGCCGCAGCCGCCGGCCTCCCCATCACGGTCGAGACCGGTGCCCGCATGGCCGTCGAGCGCGGACGGGGACAGACCTCCGTTCCGGTCCTCGGCGCGACGATCGCGGTGGCGGTCGGCGTGCTCGCGCTCACGGCCACACTGGTGCTCACCGCCAGCCTCGACCGGCTGATCGGCACGCCCGCGTTGCAGGGCTGGACCTGGGACACAGCCATCGGCAACCTCAGCAACCGCGACGCCGTGGCCGCCACCACCGCGCGCCTTCGTGCGAACGAGCAGGTCGACGGCTTCATCGGCTTCAGCTCGGGGACGATCGTCATCGACAGCGAGGACTCCTATGCCGCGGCGTTCGGCCGGGGCGACCGCTCGGTGCGACCACCGGCCATCGAGGGGCGCCTGCCCGACGCCGTCGACGAGGTCGCCGTGGGCGTCCAGACCCTCGACGCGATCGGCAAGGAGATCGGTGACCGGGTCACCCTTTCCGCCGCGCCCGGCGCGCCCGGGGTCGAGGCCCGGATCGTGGGCACGCTCGTACTGCCGGCCGGGCTCGATACCCAGCTGACCCTCGGGCGTGGCGCGGTGATGACCGGTGAGGGCCTGGCGGCGGTCTACGGGCCGGATGAGCAATGGGTGCCCAACACGTTCCTCGTGGACTTCACCGAGGGCACCTCGACAGCGGAGGGCGAGGCATCGGTGACCGCGGACCTGGGTGACTCCAGCCGGTTCAGCTTCGCGCCCGATGTCGAGAACCTCCGCCGCGTCCAACGCCTGCCGAGACTGCTGGCCGCGCTCCTCGGACTGCTCGGCCTGGGCACCCTGGCCAACGTCCTCGTGACCTCGATCCGGCGCCGGCGCCGAGACCTGGCCACCTACGCCGCGATCGGCTTCCGCCGGCGTCAGCTCGCGGCAACCGTGGCGTGGCAGGCGACGACGTTTGCCCTGCTGGCGCTCGTGGTCGGCGTCCCGCTCGGCGTCGCCGCCGGCCGCGCCGTGTGGCGGCTGTTGACGGGCTCGATCGGCAGCACCACCGATCCGGTAGTGCCGACGGCCCTGCTCGCCCTGGTCGTCGTGGGCACACTCGTCGCGGCCAACCTGATCGCCGCGCTGCCCGCCCGCGCTGCCGCACGCACCCGTCCCGCCCAGATCCTGCGGTCCGAGTAGGCGGGTACCGCTGCCGAAAACGGTGAATGCCCCCCTTTCGGGGGGCATTCACACGAACGGCTACGTGGTCTTGTTCAGATCATGCGGACGTCTTGCGCCTGCTCACCCTTCGGACCGGCAGTCACCTCGAACTCGACCGCTTGGCCTTCGTCGAGGGATCGGTAACCCGACCCTTGGATGGCGGAGAAGTGAACGAAGACATCGGGGCCGCTCTCGCGGGAGATGAATCCGTAGCCCTTCTCAGCGTTGAACCATTTTACGGTACCGGTTGGCAAACCGATCCCCTTTCAGTGTTGCGGGGTCGGCCTACTGAGTGGTCGGACGTCCCTGCTAGTTGCTATTTGCAATTACACCGTAGCGCCCCTGGGGACAACGTGCGCACGATCTCAGGTATTGAGCTCGAGCAGCTCGCTGCCCTCGTGGGTCTGGTCGACGTCGGTCTTGAGCAACCAGCCGAGCCCGACGGCCATCACGGCACCCCCGATGAGGGTGACGACGGGGATGACGAGCACGAGGGCGATCACGATGAGCGCTGGTCCAGGCATGGCCGGATCCTACCGATCGGCGGTGACCGGGGGCGAGGGCACGTAGGCCCAGGCCTCGATCTCGACCAGTGCCCCGAGGGGCAGCTCGGCCACGCCGACCGCGGAGCGCGCCGGGCGGAGGTCGCCGAAGCAGTCGATGTAGGAATCGTTCATGGGGAGGTAGTCCGACATGTGACGGAGGAAGACGGTGGTCTTCACCACGTCGGCGAGCGACGCCCCCTCGCCCGCCAGGAGCGCCTCGAGGTTGGCCATGGCCTGGCGCAACTCGCCGTCGACGCCGCCGGTCACGATCTGACCGTCTCGCAACCCGATCTGGCCCGAGGTGATCAACCAGTCGCCCGCACGCACGATCGGCGTGTACGGCCCCACCGGTCTCGTCATGAGGAGAGGGTAACCGCACCGCCGCCGCAGCTTCGCGCCCGAATGCCCGGCGATCGCCGGGTGCTCAGGCGGGTGCTCATGCGGGGAAACGGACGAGGGTGGGCCAGGCGGGAGCGAGGCGCTGGTCTCGCCAGACGGCGAGGGCGACGGCGGCGAACACCGCGTCGGAGCCGCTGACCGGCTCGCCGTCGCCGTCGTCGATCTCGATCTCGACGGGGGGCGTGTCGGCGGCCCGCAGCACGCCGAACGAGCGGATGGTGAGGTCGTGCACCTCGCCGGCGTCGTCGACCGCGAGCCCCTCGGACGTGACCCACCCGAGCGCCATGTGGGCGGCACCGATGCAGTACGACCGGAGCACGACGGGGTCGAGCGGGTCGCCGCACGAGACCCGCACGCGGAGCCCGCCACCGGCGACCTCGGCCTCGGCGACCGCACCGCGGGGCGAACGGATCTCGGTGGCACCCGTCGCCGCAGCCACGAGGACGGCCGCTTCAGCCCACCCCGCGGCCCGCAGGCCCAGCCCCGTGGGGGGGCCGGGCACGTCCACCTGCTCGACGGCCAGGCCCGGTGCCACCGACGCCACGACGGCCTCGATGCCCACGGCGCGGGCCACACGCAGAATGCCCGAGCCCGACGCGTCGACCCCGCCGGCCACAGGCGGTCGCTTCGCGCCAAGGCGGACGGTGTCCTCGCGAGACAGGAGCACCCTCACCGGGCGCCCGTGCTCGTCGGCGAGACGGCGGGCCACCCGCCCCAGATCGGACCCCGCCTTGCCCCCGAAGGCGCCACCGTTGGCGAGGCGGCTGGCGGGCACCCCGCCGGGAGCGCACCACGAGGCGTCGGTCTCGAGGTAGGCGGGCTCGACCCAGGTGGTCTGCAGCGTCACCGCCCAGTCGCCCGGCGGGACGTCGACGGGGTGCCGCAGCCCCGCGGTGGTTCGCCGGCCCTGGTGCGTGCCGGACAGCGCCCGGGCCTCGGTGAGGGTCTCGCCCACCACCCAGTCGCCGGCCGGGGTCAGCAGCGCCACCAACGCGTCCGGTGGCGCGCCGTCGTCGGCGAAGCCTGCGCGCCCCAGGGCCACGTCGGGCGCCACCCGCTGCGGAGCGTGGCCCTCGATGGTGGCCCGACGACTCGCCGCGTCGAGATCGCGCCCCGGCCCGGCCTTCCCTTCGGGCGCGCCGTCGGCGCCCATGGCGGCATACGCGTCGATGATGGTGCGCCACCCGGTGCAACGGCAGAGGTGGGCGGCCAGGGCACGCTCGACGGCCGCGTCGTCGTCGGGGCCCACCCCTTTGGCCCGCAGGCCCGAGAGCCGCACGATGATGCCCGGCGTGCAGAAGCCGCACTGACTCGCACCGGTGGCGCAGAAGGCCTCGCCCCACCGCGCCCGCTCGTCGTCGGGCAGGCCGTCGAGGGTGACGACGCTCCGTCCGGCCACGCGCCGGGCGGGCGTGACGCACGAGACCCGGGGCGAACCGTCGACGAGCACCGTGCAACAACCGCACTGGCCCTGGGGGCTGCACCCGTCCTTGGCCGACCGCAGCCCCAAGCGGTCGCGCAGCACCTCGAGCAACGAGGCCCCGTCATCGGTGACCGTGACCTCCCGGCCGTCAACGCTGAACGAGAGGGTCACAGCGCCCACAGTAGATTCGGGACATGGCCGTCCCACCCATCACCCTGTCGCCCATCACTCTCTCGCCCAAAACCCTGTCGCCCAAAACCCTGTCGCGCCGATCCCTGCTCGCCGGTGCCGCCGGTGCGGCGGGCCTGGTCGTGCTCGCCGCCTGCAGCAGCAGCGACGACAGCGGCAGCGGCGAAGGCAGCGACACCACCGGCACCGGGAGCGACACCACCGAGGCGAGCGCCCTGAACCTGCTCGCGATCTTTCCGCCCCAGGGCCTGCTCGTCACGGGCTCCGAGCAGCGCCTGCCGTTCACCCTGGCTGACGCCGACGGTGCGCCGCTCGACACGGTGCCCGCCTCCCTCGACTTCCAGGTGCAGGCGGCCGACGGCACCTCGATCGGCGATCCCGTCGCCGTGGCCCGTCGGGACAAGGGCATCCCCACGCCGTACTTCCCGCTGCTCTTCGAGTTCCCCGCCGCCGGCGACTACCAGGTGACGACAGCCATCAACGGCGAGCAGCTCGAGCCCCGCGTCTTCCAGGTGGCCGAGCCCAGCGCCGTTCAGGTACCCCAGCCGGGCGACCCACTGCCGCCGTCGGAGACACCCACGACCGCGGACGCCCGGGGCGTCGACCCGATCTGCACCCGCGACCCCGACTGCGACCTGCACGAGGTCACGCTCACCGACGCGCTCGCCACCGACCAGCCGGTCGCCCTGATCATCGCCACGCCCGAGTTCTGCCAGACCCAGATCTGCGGCCCCGTGCTCGACGTCCTGCTCGGCCAGGAAGAAGCGTTCCCCGACGTGGCCATGGTGCACGCCGAGGTGTACAAGAACCCCGAGGCCGTGGACAACATCGCCGAGGCCGACCTCGCCCCCATCATCGAGGCCTACGGGCTCACCTACGAGCCCGTGCTCTTCCTCGCCAGGCCCGACGGCACGATCGCGGCCCGGCTCGACACCATCTTCGACGAGAGCGAAGTGGCCGAGTACCTCGACGCGCTGACCACCTGATCGGGTCCACCTGATCAGGCCCTCGGAGCCCCCGTCCCTCGCAGCCCCCTCGCCATCCGGCTCGCGGTCAGTCGCTGAGCAGCTCGAGGACGATGGCCCACGTCAGGTCGGTGGTGGGCACGAGGAAGCCGGGCACGTGCAGGCCGATGTCGGCCGGCCGCACCGTCATCCCACCGTGGAGCACCGAGCGTCCGCCCTCGGGAGGGTCGACGTGGCCGTGGCCCGAGAGCACGTGGGTGTGGCCGCGGAGCTCCATCAGCAACGACATGCGGTAGGTGCCGTCGTCGAGCGGGCTGGCCTCGCCCAGGCGACCCCGCACCGGCCGGCTGCCCAGCCACTGCCGCACACCGAAGGTGAGCAGGCGATTGCCGAGGTCGAGCTCGTCGACCCGCAGGCTGAACGAGCCGTCCACCGGGTGGGACAGGTCGAACAGCCCGTCGGCGCCCTCGACCGCCGAGAACTCGCCGGTGACACCCGAGATCTGGACGCCACCGGGCGGGCCGGGCCGCAGGTGCGCCTCGAACCGTGTGTCCTCGGTGACGATGCGGAAGCGGCGGCGACCGTCGCCGCGTGCGCGGGGCGCTGCGGTCAGCTGAAGGACTGGCCGCAGCCGCAGCTGCGCTGTGCGTTGGGGTTGTCGATCGCGAAGCCCGCGTCCTGGAGGCCGTCCTTGTAGTTCAGTTGGGCGCCGCGCAGGAGCTGGGCGCTCGACGGGTCGACCACGACCTTGATGCCGCCATGGGTGTCGATGTGGTCGTCGTCGGCGATGTCGGAGTCGAAGAACATCTCGTAGCTGAAGCCGGAGCAGCCGCCCGGGCGAACGGCGACGCGAAGGGCCAGGGTGTCGTCACCCTCGGCGGTGATCAGCTCTTTCACCTTGGCCGCGGCGCTGTCGGTGACGACCATGACGGCCGAGGTGGTGTCGGTGCCCTGGGCGAGGTCTTCGGAGATGCTCATGTATCCATCCTATCGACGGTGGTTGGTTGGGAAGCAGAGGACGTGCCGACGAGCTCGACCTGGCAGGGTGAGCGGTGCACGAGCGAGTGGAACTCGGCCACCTCGTCGTCGCCGAGGCGGTCGACGAGGCCCTCGACCATGCCCCGGTGCAGGCCACAGACGAGATCGGGGTTGGCCTCGGCCAACTCGCGGAACGGGCAGTGGGTGAAACCGACGGTGACTCCGGCGGCATCACCCTCGACCTCGGGGTCGAAGCCCATCTCGGCGAGTTGGGCCATCAGGGCCTCGAGGCACGGGGTGCCCGGAGCGAACGCATCGGCGTCGAGGCGGCCCTGCTCGCGACCGGCCTCGGCGGCGTCGTGGCCTTCGATGCCGGCGGACGAGGCCATGCGCAGCAACATCTCGGCGAGACGGGGGAAGGCCGGCGGCTCGAGGCCGAGCGACGGGGCGTCGACGGCGAGCGAGTAGAGGTGCTGCGGACGGCCGACACCGCCGCTCGAACCGACGCGGAGGTCGAGGAGGCCCACCTCGCGCATGCGGTCGAGGTGGGGACGGACGGTGTTCACGTGCAGGTCCAGCACGTCGGCGATGTCGGCGGTGGAGCGCGGGGCCGGCGACCGGGCCAGCTCGAGGTAGATCGCGTAGCGGGTGTTGTCGCCGAGGGCCTTGAGGACGTCGAGACGGGAATCGGTGCTCACGCTTCCCGCTCTCGGCTTCGCCGGGCCGCTCGGGCCCCCGCTTTGCTCACACACAAAGATTACACGGTCTATCCCGGTAAAATGACGCCAGTCATGACAACGGTCCCCGCCCCACCCGCTCCCGACGAGATCATGGCCCTGCTCCGCGGGGTCATCGACCCCGAGCTGGGCAGCGACATCGTCGACCTGGGCATGGCGAAGGGCGCCACCGTCGACGCCGACGGGCTCGTCACGCTCACCATCGCCCTCACCACCTCGGGCTGCCCGCTGCGGGCCCAGATCCAGAAGGACGCCAAGGCCCGAGTGGCCTCGCTGCCCGGCGTCACCAAGGTGAAGATCGACTGGACCGAGCTCACCGCCGACGAGAAGGCGGCCACCATGAGCAAGGCCCGCCTCAACGCCGCCGAACGGGCACCCGACACCGAGATACCGGCCACCACCCGGGTCATCAGCATCGCCTCCGGTAAGGGCGGCGTCGGCAAGTCGTCGGTGACGGTGAACCTGGCCGCCGCCCTCGCTCACCGGGGTTTCACCGTGGGCGTGCTCGACGCCGACATCTGGGGCTTCTCGGTGCCCCGCATGCTCGGCATCGACGGGCGGCTGCAGGGCTCGGCCGACGGCGAGAAGAAGATCGTGCCCCACCTCCTGCCCATGGGCGACGGCCTGCTCAAGGTGGTCTCGATGGGCTTCCTGGTCGACGACGAGGAGTCCGCGCTCATGTGGCGCGGGCTCATGCTCAACCGGGCCGTGCAGCACTTCCTCGAGGACGTGCTCTGGGGCGACCTCGACTACCTGCTCATCGACATGCCGCCCGGCACCGGCGACGTGGCCATGGGTCTCGCCCGCATGCTGCCCCGGGCCGAGATGATCATCGTCACCACCGCCGCCGTCGGCGCCCAGAAGGTGGCCATCCGGGCCGCCAACATGGCCCGAAAGAGCCATGTGCGGGTCGTCGGCGTCATCGAGAACATGAGCGCCTTCACCTGCGACCACGGTGAGTCCTACCCGCTGTTCGGTTCGGGCGGGGGGCAGACCCTGGCCGGCGACGCCGGTGTGCCGCTGCTCGGTCAGGTGCCGCTCGAGCCGTCGGTGTCGGTGGGCGGCGACACGGGCAGCCCCATCTCCCTCGGCGACGGCCCCGCCGCCGAGGCCTTCCGGGCCATCGCCGACGTGATCGTCCGCGAGGCCGTGCCCCCCGTCGAGATGGCGGGCTGCTCGGCCCGCATGCTCGACGCCGCCGTCGAGGCGCTCGACGCCCTCGACGCCGCCAAGACCCCCTGAGCCTCGGCTCCCGCGGAGGGGCATCAGCCGGCGATGCGGCGGTGCTCGTGGGTCCGTTCCCGCGTCAGCGGATGTGGAGCTTCCGGAGCTGAGGGGGCAAAGATCCGACCACCCCGCGGGGCTCGGCCGGCGGGTCGGGGAAGGGGACGGCGCACTCGTCAGCCGCCTGACCGGCATCGACCCCCATGCCGCGGAGGACCAGGCGACAGCCCCACTCGGTCTCGATCGACAGGGACTCGGCGGGTCCCTCGAAGACGTCGATGACCAGGGCGTCGTCGCCCGGATAGAGGGTGCGCAGGTATTCGGGCGCGTAGACCGGCACGCCCGCCACCTCGCCGATCACCTCTTGGTCGGGGCCCGGCCAGAAGTCCTCGTAGAGAAAGGGGGCAGTCGACTCGCAGCACCCGGTTCCGATCGTGATCGTGAGCGCACCGTCACGCGCCCCCCTGGCCCGTTCCACCACCGCCTCGGCCCCCGCCGTCGACTCCACGCGCACAGGACCAGCTTACGGCCGACGAACCCGAGGCAATGCGGTTACGGGCGGGCTCGGCGCAGACCCCGCCAGAGACGGGCCGGCCCCATCACCCGTGCTGCCAGATGCGGCCCGTCAGGCTGCGCGTGCCCTCGAGGGCCACGGCGTCGATGCGGGCCACATCGTCGGGCGTGAGGGCCCAGCCCAGGGCGCCGGCGTTGCCGGTCGCCTGGTCGGCGCTCTTGGCCCCGGGGATCGGGACGGCGCCCTTCTCGATGATCCAGCGCAGGGCCACCTGGCCGGGCGTGCGGCCGTCGTGGGCCTCACCGATCCGGCGCAACTCGTCGACGATCGGGTCGACCTGTTCCATGGGGTGGGCCGAGAAGTTGCGCTTGCCCGGCGGCGGGTTGGCCGCGGAGTACTTGCCGGTGAGGCGGCCCTGCCCGATGGGCGAGTAAGCGAGCGGCACCACCCCCAGTCGCCGGCACGCGGCCAGCAGACCCGAGGACTCGGGCCGCCGGCGCAGGATCGAGAACTCGATCTGGTTCGACGCCAGGGGCACGCCACGTTCCGCCAGAGCTGCGTGAACGGCCTCCATCTCGCGGATCGAGTAGTTGGACACACCCACGGCCCCCACCAGGCCGTCGGCGTGAACGGCCGCCAACGCGTCCGCGAGCGCGCCGTGCGAGCGCAGGCTGATCGGCCCGTGCAACTGGTAGAGGTCCACCTTCTCGACGCCGAGGCGCTCGAGCGAGCCGTGGAGGGCCGCCGGCAACGCCTTGCCCACGTTGAGCTTCCAGGGCGACGGCATGAACTTCGTGGCCAGCAGGGCACGGTCGCGTGCCGTCGGGCCCGACGCGAGCAGCCGCCCGATGATGCGCTCGCTCTCGCCCCCGCCGTACACCTCGGCAGTGTCGAACAGGGTCACCCCGGCGGCCAGCGAGGCCTCCCACGCCTCGGCGATGGTGGCCTCGGTCAGGGCGTGGTCGTAGCCGCCCATCCCCCAGGTGGACTCGTCGCCCCACGCCCAGGTGCCAACACCCAGGGGCGCGCAGGGTCGGTCGAGCCCGGGGAAGGTGATCTGGTCGTTGTCGGTGCTCACGCTACGGAAGCTACCGGCGGCCCCCCCAAAACGGGGTGGCGACCCGGGGAGCGGACGAGCAGATCGGCGGGTGGCGCCCGAAACGGCTTCGGCCACGCGCAGGAACGAGCATGGCCGAAACGGACTTCGGGTGACAGGACCCGTCGATCTGCGGACTGCGCGACGCCGGGTCGCGGGGGTGGCCCCCTAGATCTGGTCGCTCAGCAGGGGGTAGTGGAAGTGGTTGTCGCGGCCCGTGGTCTCGGGGTTCACGTGCACGTGCTTCACCTGGCGGTAGGCCTCGAACCCGAACGTGCCGAGCTCGCGGCCGATGCCCGACTGCTTGTAGCCGCCGAAGGGCCGCGCCGGGTCGATCAGGTGGTAGTCGTTGATCCACACCGTGCCGGTCCGCATGCCTGCCGCCACGTTCTTGGCGCGGTCGAGGTCGCCGCCCTGCACACCGCCGGCGAGCCCGTAGATCGAGTCGTTGGCGATGGCGACCGCCTCTTCGTCGGTGTCGAACGGGATCACCGCCAGCACCGGCCCGAAGATCTCCTCCTGGGCGATCTTGGCGTCGTTGGGGACGTCGGCGAAGATCGTCGGCTGGAAGAACGCCTCGCGGTCGAGGCCGTCGGGGAGCCCTTCGGGCTTGGCGCCGCCGGTGATGGGCTCGCCCACCTCGTCACGGCCCAGGGCGACATAGCGCTCGACGGTCTCGACCTGGCTGCGGGACACCAGCGGCCCGAGGTCGGTGGCGAAGTCGAGCGGGTTGCCGAGCACGATCTTGCCGGCGCGGTCGGCCAGCAGGCTCACGAACTCGTCGTAGATGCTGCGCTGCACCAACGCGCGGGTGCCCGACTCGCACACCTGGCCGCCGTGCATGAACGTGCCCCACAGCACACCGGCAGCGGCCAGGTCGAGATCGGCGTCGTCGAGCACGATGTTGGCGGACTTGCCGCCCAGCTCGAGGGTGACGGGCTTCACGGTGGCCGAGGCGAGCGCCATGATGCGCCGCCCGACCTCGGTGGAGCCGGTGAAGGCGGTCTTGTCGACCATCGGGTTCGCGGCCAGCTCCTCGCCGACGGTGCCACCGGGCCCGGCGATGATGTTGACCACGCCCGGAGGGAGGTCGGCCTCCAGGATGATCTCGGCGAGCTTGAGGGCGGTGAGCGAGGTGAACGTGGCGGGCTTGATCACCGTGCAGTTGCCCGCGGCGATGGCGGGCGCGATCTTCCACGAGGCCATGATGAACGGGAAGTTCCAGGGGATGATGCCGGTGCACACGCCGATGGGCTCGAAGCGCAGGTAGTTCTCGGACGCCGGGAACGGGCTGCCCTCGAGGGTCTCCTCGTCGGGGCGGGTGTCGGCCATCTTGGCGAACCACTCGAAGGCGCCCTTGCCGCCGGACACATCGGCCAGGCTGGCCTTGCGGATGGTGCCGCCGCCGTCACGGACCTCGAGCTCGGCCAGCTCGTCGGCGTGCTCGCCGATGAGCTCGGCGATGCGGTTCACCTTGGCGGCGCGCTCGCTGCCGGTCATCTTCGGCCACGGGCCCTCGTCGAACGCCTTGCGGGCGGCCTCGATGGCGCGCACCGCATCTTCACGGCCGGCCTTGGCGACATCGGCGATCTTCTCGCCGGTCGCCGGGTCGTGGGTCTCGAAGGTCTCTCCCGATGCGGCGTCGCAGAACTCGCCGTCGATGTAGAGCTGGTAGTCGGCCATGTCGTTTCCCCCTGGGTACCGGTCGGTGCGAGCCGAAGATACTGCGCGTCCACCGTCCCTGGCGAGCCGCGGCCGGGGTGAGGGCGCGCCGTCAGGCGCGGCGGGTCAGACCGCTGACCACTTGCCGTCGAGGTCGTCGCCGGTGGCGTGGCCCTCGTCGGCCAGCTTGCGCAGATGGGCGTGCACGGTCTGGCGCGCGACCGGATGCAGCTCGTCGACAACGTCGACGTAGATCGACTCGACCAGGTCGTCGACGGTGGTGGTGCCCTCGGACCGGAGCGCCTCGAGGATGGCCGTCTCGCGCTCGGCACGGTGCGCGAGGTAGTAGTCGAGCACGTCGTAGGGGTCCTCGATCAGGTGCCCGTGGCCCGGCGCGATCTTCTTGAGGCGGAGGGCCCGCACCCGGCGGAGCGACTCGAGGTAGGTGGCCATGTCGCCGTCGGGCGGGTTGATCACCACCGTGGAGCCCGACATGACGTGGTCGCCCGTGAAGAGCAGGTGCTCCTCTTCGAGCTTGTAGCACAGGTGGTTCGAGGCGTGGCCGGGGGTGTGCAGCGCGGTCAGCCGGAACTCGGTGGCCTCGATCTGGTCGCCTTCGCCCATCAGGACGTCAACCTCGAGGCCGTCGCGGCTCTCGAAGGCCCGCACCTCGGCACCGGTGCGCTCCTTCAGCCCGGCCACGCCGGGGGAATGGTCGCCATGGGTGTGGGTGGCGAGGATCCAGCGGATGCGGTCGCCGCCGCAGCCGGCGATGGCGTCGAGGTGCTCGGCGTCGTCCGGGCCGGGGTCGATGACCGCGATCTCGTCGATGCCGACCAGGTAGGTGTTGGTGCCGGGGCCCGTCATGATGCCGGGGTTGGGTGCCAGGATGCGGCGCACGAGCGGGCTGAGGGCTCTGGCCACCCCGACGATCATCTCCGGTGGTCGGGGTACTTCGGTCTCGTCGGTGACGGTCATCGGGTGGATTCCATTCCCATCGGCGCGACGGCGGCGGCCGCGATCACGGCGTCTGCATCGTCGTAGTGGGTGAGGGTCTCGAGGCTGTGCTTCGTGGGGTAGATGAGCTCGAAGTCGCCGGCGTGATGACGACTCAGGGCATCGACGGGCCGGACCCACAGCGCCGAGATCGTCTCGCCGTCGTCGTGGGACAGCGGCTGGTCGGCGGGTGCCCTGGCCACGAAGAAGCGCGTGTCGTACCGCCGGGGGGCGCCGGCCGGGGTGATCCAGTGGCTGAAGTAGTGCAGGTCGGGCACGGGGAGGTGCAGGTTCTCGGCGACGCAGACGTCGAACAGGTGGGCGGCGCCGGCATCGACGGCGAGGCGGTGCTCGTGGAAGCGGCTCGCCGTCGCCCGGTCGGCGAGGCGCAGCGGCACGCCACCGGGGCGGTGGGCCAGGAGGACCCCTGCCTCCTCGAAGCACTCGCGGACGGCGGCCACCCAGAACCCGAGGCCACCCGACTCGACGCCGAGCGCCGCGGACGCGGCGTCGTCGTCGGCGCCGGCGCACCGCGACGACCACCTGGGGTCGTGGTCCGCGTCGTCGACCGCGCCGCCGGGGAAGACGTACGCGCCGCGGGCGAACACCGACTCGAGCCGGCGCTGCATCATGGCCACCTCGAGCCCCCGGGCGCCGTCGCGCACGAGCAGGACGGTGGCGGCGTCACGGACCTCGACACTCACCGGCATGGTCAGGTTCGGGGTCACGGGCCCAACTCGCCGGAAGGGGCCGGCGACGGGCCGTCCGACCACTGCCCCGCGTGCCCCGCGTGCCCCGCGTGCTCGACGACGTCGACGACGTCGCCGTTGCCGTTGCCGCGCCTCGTCCGGTAGGCCACGAAGGTGTCGCCCACGTTGGCGCCGTCGTGCACGCCGAAGGTCTCGAGCCGGTCGCGGTAGCGGCGCAGCACCAGGCGGCGCACCACCGCACGGCTGGGTGGGATCAGGAGCAGCAGCGCGAGCACGTCGGTGAAGAAGCCGGGGGTGAGGAGCAGGGCGCCGGCGAGCAGCACCAGGAAGCCGTCGACCACTTCGCGGGTGGGGATGCCACCCTTGCGGACCGTCTTCTGCATGCGCATCAGGACACCCAGGCCGGCCCACTTGCAGAGCCACGCCCCGGCCACGCTGATGAGGACGAGCACGACGAGCGTCTCGGGGACGCCGAACTGCTGCGCTGCGGCCACGATCACCCACAGTTCGACGATCGGAACCACCAGGAAGGCAACCACAAGGAGCAGGAACATCGCCCCTCCAGGCTACCGGCCGGACGTCGGATCAAGGCCCCGCGCCGACGGGTACCGACCGACGTCAGGGCGCGGTGGCGACGAGCAGGATCACGATCGAGAGGCTCACCAGCAGGCCGGCGATGAGCCACATCCAGCGCTGGCCCTCGGCGGTCTCGGCCGGGTTGACGGCCTCGATGGCGCTCCGGGCCTCCTGCAGCTTCCTGCGGAGCTCGGCGGACTCGCCCTGCAGCCCGGCCAGCGCGGCGTCGGTGTCCTCGTCGGCGTGGGCCCGCGCATGGCCGACGAGCGTCATCGTGTCGTGGCCGTCGGCCTCGGCAGCGTCGGCCCCGCCGACCTGATGGAGCTGACGCTGCAACGCGACGTAGCGACCCCGAAGGTCGGCAACCGCGGCGTACTGCGTCTGGAGCTCGGCGAGCTGACGGGCGACCGCCCGTGTCTGGCCGGTGGCCGACGCCGCCTCCTGCTTGGCCTGGTCGAGCCGCTCCTGCAGCTCGGACCGCTCGGCCTGCAGCTCGGCGAGTTGGCCGATCAGCGCGTCGGCCTCGCTCACGCCGCGCTCCTCGGAGGCAGCGCGGACCGAGCTCCACCGGAGGTCGTCCGACAGGGCCTCGATCCGGGAGCGCTCCGGTGCGTCGATCGCAGCGAGCAGCTCCTCGACGAGCCCGTTGACCCGGAGGGCGTAGTCGAGGTCGATCGGGTGGTCCTCGTCGATGTGGGCCCAGCGGTTGCGGGCCGTGCGGAGGTCGGCGATGACGCCGCGCAGCCCCGGGTCGAGGTCATCGGCGAACACCGGCCCCCAGAACCGGTTGAGCACGTCGAGCTGGAACTGGGGGTCCGACAGCGTTACCAGGAAGTCGGCGCGCTTGCCGAGCTTGGTGGCGGCGGCGAGGATCCATTCCTCGTCGGGGAAGTAGGCCGCCATCCGTCGGTCGACGAACGGCGCCAGGCCCTCGGCCAGGACCTCGAAGGCCTCGCCCGTCTGGGCGCGGAAGCTGACCCGCTGGTTCACCGGTTCCCATCGGCACCGTGCCCGACGGGTGGAGCGATCAGCGGTCGATCGTGGTCAGCCGACGCGGAGCATGATCTGCTTGCGCTCGTTCTCGTTGAGGCCGCCCCAGATCCCGTGCGGCTCACGGATGCTCACGGCGTAGTCGAGGCACGGGTCCTTGACCGAGCAGGTCCGGCATATCTCCTTGGCCCGCCGTTCACGCTCGAGCTTCTCGTCCTTGCGCTCGAATTGCGGCGGTGGGAAGAAGACCGTGGCTTGCGGCCCCCTGCACGCGGCCTTGATCTGCCAGGAACTGTCGACTGCTTGTGCGCTCATGTAAGACCCCCTTCAGGCACCGGCGAAGGTAGTTCTCCCCCAGGTTGTCCACAAGGGCCAACTTTCTCTCGCAGAATGCGAGCTATCGCGAGCGCTCGCCCCGTTCTCGGTAGTCGCGCGCGGCACCCTCCTCGGGCTCGACCTCGAGGATCATGCCGGCGATGCCCACCACGCGGACCGGCGCCCCCGCGTCGATGGGCGTCGCCCGGTTGACGCGGGCCCGCCAGAGCGCGTCCCGAACCCGCACGGTGCCGTCGGGATCGACGTCGACGACGGCCTCGCCCATCTCGCCGACCATCCACTCGCGCCCGATGGTGGGCGTCGCGAACCGGGTGCGGACCATGGCCGGCATCCCGGCGATCATGGCCACGGCCATCCCGGCGAACGACACCAGCAGGGTGATCCACGACAACGACAGGCCGTCGTAGAGGGTGAAGGTGCCGACCACGTAGGACACGATGCCGACCCCCGTCCAGAACCGGGGGACGCCGGTCTGGATGTCCACGCCGAACGCGAGCATCGAGAGCACGAGCAGCGCGATCCCGACCGGGTTCGTCGGCAGCACGGCCAGGCCGTAGCAGCCGAGGATGAAGAAGCCGGCGCCGACCACCCCCGCCACGCCCACGCCGGCGGTGAAGAACTCGAAGAGGATCAGAGCCATGCCGATGACGAACAACAGATAGGCCACCGCAGGGCTGGCCACGGTGTGCATGAGCTGGGAGCCGAGCGGCAACTGGGAGAAGACCGTGGGGGTGACGGGCTCGCGCGTCGGCTCGCCGCCACGGTCGACGACCCGGGACTCGAAGCCGTCGAGGTCGACGTTGAAGAGGCCGATCGTGGGGGCGGCGCGGTCGACGACACCGGCGGCCACGGCCTCTTCGTCGTCGAGGGTCTCACCGTCGGGCGCGGTGATCCGCGTGCCCGGGGCCATGCCCGAGTCGTCGGCCACCGCCACCAGGTCGGCCGCCTCGTTCAGGGCCTTCGCTCCGCTCGGACCGACCCACACCGCGACGGGCACGGTGGCCTCGCCCATCTGCCGCGTGAGCGCAGCCACCTCTGCATCGGGCACGACCGCTCCGCCGCTGTTGAGCTGGAGCGTGAGGGCGACCACGCCCTCGGCCTCGGCCTGGTCGATCGACCGGGAGACGAAGTCCATGAGCAGCGGGTCGAGCAGCCCGCTCACCTTGATCACGCTCACCCGGGCGGGCGGATCGGGCTCCGCCCGGGGGGAGGACACAGCCGGGTCCACCGTGAGGGCCACAGTGAGGGCCAGGCCCACGAGGACGGCGCCGATGGCGCCAATGGATAGTCTGCGCACGAAGCGCCTCCGACGGAAGATTGCCTTGGATCCTGCGCAGTTTCTCAGTGCATCACGCGTCGTCATCGTGGCCGGGAAGGGCGGTGTCGGCAAAACCACGGTGTCCGCTGCGCTCGCCCGCAGCGCCGCGCTGGCCGGACTCACGACGCTCGTGGTCGAGGTGGAAGGCAAGAGCGGCCTGTCCTCGCTGTACGGCCAGCCGTCGTTCGGCTACGAGGAGGCCCTGCTGTCCCCCGGCGGGCCGGGGGGGGCGGCCGACGTCCTGGCACGCGGCGTCACCCCCGACGAGGCGCTGCTCGAGTACCTGGGCGACCACGGCCTCCACCGGATCTCCAAGCGGTTGATCCACTCGGGGGTGCTCGACGTGGTGGCCACCGCCGTGCCGGGCATCCGCGACATCCTGGTGCTCGGCAAGGTGAAGAGCCTCAGCCGCGACGAGCGCATCGACCTGGTGGTGCTGGACGCGCCCGCGGCCGGCCACGCCATCAACTTCCTGCGCTCGGCCCGCGGCCTGGTGGACGCCGTGAAGGTCGGCCCGATCCACACGCAGGCCCAGGACGTGCTGGACCTCCTCACCGATCCGGTCCGCTGTCAGGTGGTGCTCGTCACGTTGCCCGAGGAGACCCCGGTGAACGAACTGGTCGAGACCGCCTACAGCCTCGAGGACCAGGTGGGGGTGAACCTCGGCCCGGTGATCGTCAACGGCGTGTACCCGGCGGTGGCGGGCCTCGACACCGATCCGGTCGACGCCGCCCGTGCGGCCGGCGCGTCGCTGCGGCCCGGCGAGGCCGATCGCCTCCGCGCCGCCGCCTCGTTCCGGCAGATGCGGACAACGCTCCAGGTCGACCAGATCCAGCGCCTGGCCGACCAGTTGCCGCTGCCGCAGATCACGCTGCCCTTCCTCTTCAGCGCGGACTTGGGCCCGCCCGACCTCGACGTCCTCGCCGCAGCGGTCACCCGGGGCATCGGGTCGCTGCCCGCTCCCGTCCCCACCGCCGAGCCCGCGAGGGGCGCAGGTGCCTGACATGGCCGACGCACCCGGGCTCGCATCCCTCGTCGGCCGATCGGGCATCATCGTCTGCACCGGATCGGGCGGGGTCGGCAAGACCACCACCGCCGCCGTGCTCGCCCTGGAAGGCGCCCGACAGGGCCGCGACACGGTCGTCGTCACCATCGACCCGGCCAAGCGACTGGCCGACGCGCTCGGCCTCGAGGGCCTCTCGAACACGCCGAGCGAGATCGCCGGCGACTGGCCCGGACGCCTCTCGGCCCTGATGCTCGACACCAAGAGCACCTTCGACAGCCTCATCGCGAAGCACGCCGGTAGCCCCGAGCAGGCCGAGAGCATCCTCGCCAACCGCTTCTACCGCAACATCTCCTCGGCGCTGTCGGGCACCCAGGAGTACATGGCCATGGAGAAGCTCTACGAGCTCCACGAGGAGACGGGCTTCGACCTCGTGGTGGTCGACACGCCGCCCACCAGGAACGCGCTGGACTTCCTCGAGGCGCCCCGCCACCTCACCCACTTCCTCGACCATCGCCTCTTCAAGATCGTGATGACCCCCACACGCGGCATCGTCAAGGCGCTCAACGTGGCCGCCCAGATGTTCCTGCACACGGTGTCCAAGGTGGTGGGCGGCGAGGCCATCGAGGACGCCATCACGTTCTTCCAGGCCTTCGAGGGCATGGAACAGGGATTCCGGGACCGCGCCGCCCGGGTGCTCGAACTGCTCTCCGAGGATGCGACGGCGTTCATCCTCGTGGCGTCCCCCCGACGTGACACGGTGGAGGAGGCGGTCTTCTTCGCCGAGCGCCTCGCCGAGGCCGACATCGCCGTCCGGGCCCTGGTGGTGAACCGGATGCACCCCCGCTTCGGGCCCGAGACGCCCGAGGCCACGCGTGAACGGGCCCACACGTTCGCGGGCACCGACCTCGGCGGCCTCTACGCGAACCTGGCCGACTTCGCCCTGGTCGCGTCCCGTGAGGAGGAGCACCTGAGCGGCCTGGCGGCCAAGGTCCATCCCGCCCCGGTGATCCGGGTGCCGTACCTGGCGTCCGACGTCCACGACCTCGACGGCCTGGCCGAGATCGGCTCCCACCTCTTCTGAGCGCGGCCGTCACGACGGTGGCCGACCGGTGCCCGTCCGGCGACGGCTCAAGTGCGCACCGGTGGCGCCGAAGGACGGGGGATGGCAAGGAAGCACGGTTTCCGGCGCGCCCGTTGGGCGGTGGTCATCCTGGTGGCGGTCGCGGCGGTGACCGCCACCGTCACCCTGCCGAGATCCGAGCCGACTGCCTGCCCCGACGGCTCGGCGGTGACGACCGTCGGCGGGCTCACCTTGTGCACCCACGGCCCGGACGCGGTCGCCGTCGGTTCCGGCAGCGGCGCACCGGAGGCCGCCGAGCCCCGCCCGATCTGGTGCAGCGGCAACGGGACGAGCGGCGCCCGGGTCCAGGCGGTCTATGCCCGTCCGGCCGGTCGGGCCGACCGCTACTCCTCGCTGCTGCCGGCGATGACCGCGGCCGCCGGCGAGGTCGACTACATCGTGGACCAGAGCGCGGCCCAGACCGGCGGCACGCGCCACGTCCGCTGGGCGACGGCCACCAGCCCGACCACCGGGGCCTGCCGTCTGAGCATCGCCCGCGTGACGGTGCCGGCCTCCGCCGCAACCGACTTCGGGACCCTGATCGACAGCCTCGAGGCGCAGGGCCTCGACCGCCACGACCGCAAGTACCTCGTCTGGGTCGACGCGGCCGGCAGTGCCTGCACCGGGATCGCCACCCACCTGAGCGACGACCGCCGCGGCCAGGAGAACTACAACAACACGTCGGTCGGCTACGCACGGGTCGAGGACAGCTGCCTCACCGAGTCGACCGCCGGTCGGGTCGAGACCCACGAGCTGCTGCACATGGTGGGCGCGGTGCAGCGCTCGGCACCCCACGTCAGCCCCCGCGGGCACTGCGGCGACGAGTGGGACCTGCTCTGCTACGACGACGACGGCGCCCTCGGCCCCTTCCGGACCACCGTGCGGTGCCCCTCGACGGCCAACGACCGCCGACTCGACTGCAACCACGACGACTACTTCTCGACCGCGCCGCCGCCGGGCAGCTACCTGCGCACCCACTGGAACGCGGCCGACAGCCGGTACTTCGACCACGAGGCACCGGTGGTGGGGCCCAGGCCCGAGGGCGACCCGCCGCCGAACGACGCCTTCGCTGCCGCGCCGCTCCTGCCGGGCTACGCGGGCCAGACGAGCGGCACCCTCGCCGGGGCGACGATCGAGGCCGCCGAACCCCTCCACGGCACCGGCGTGGACCGGTCCACGTGGTTCAAGTGGCGGCCCCGGGTGAGCGGCCCGGTTGCCGTCGACACCCGTGGCAGCGCCGCGGACACCGTGCTCGCCGTTTACGGCGGCACCCGCCTCACCGACCTGGCGGTCGTGGGCGCGAACGACGACGTCCCCGACCTCGGTCGCCAGAGCCGGGTGACGTTCACCGCCGTGGCCGGCACGACCTACCGGGTGGCCGTCGCGGGCCGCACGGACCCGACGGCGATCGCCACCGAGGCCGGCCTGGACGGCCAGGCCGTGACCCTCCGGTGGGGACCGCCACCGCACGGGTTCCCCGATGTCCCCGCCGGCGCCCGGTACGGGAACGCCGTGGGCTGGGCCAAGTTGTTCGGGGTCATGCCCGGCTACCGGAACGGCACCTGGCGGCCACGCAAGCCCGTCACCTGGGGCCGGGGCCTGGCCATGCTGTGGCACCTGACGGACGAGCCCGCGGCGGACGCCGCCCATCCCTTCGTCGACGTCCCGCCGACCGCCCCCTACCGGGCCGCCCTCGACTGGGCCGTCGAAGCCGGGTTGGCGGCAGGCGGTCCCGGCGACACCTTCGGCCCGCGCCGCCCCATGACCCGCGCCCAGATGGTCGAGTTGCTGTGGGCCGTGGTCGGGCGCCCGAACGCCACCAGCACCACCGCCACACCGGCCTACAGCGACGTGCCCCCTGGGGCGTCGTATGCCCCCGCCCTCCGGTGGGCGGTCGGTCGCCGGCTGGTCTCGGGCTTCGCCGACGGCACGTACCGTCCGGAAGACGACGTCACCCGTGCCCAGATGGCCCGGGCGCTCTTCGCGCTGGCCTCCGACCCCAGGGCGTGGGTCGCCGTCGCCGGCGGGCCACCGTCGACCGTGGTGTTCTGAGTCTCCCCACCGTCTGCCCCCACGGCTGCCCCGCGGCGGCGCTCGCGGTCTGTCAGTCGTCGGTGCGTCAGTCGTCGGTGTGGCCGCTCAGCAGTGAGGCGGCGGCGTCCTCGACCGTTTCGGTCACCGACACGATCCGGTCGAACCCGGTGGTGTGCAGCAGGCGGGTGAGGGTGGGGCGGCTGCACGCCACGGCCACGTCTCCGCCCGCCTCACGGGCCCGGCGGATGCCGCCGATGAGGGCACCGAGGCCCGCCGAGTCCATGAAGGGCACCTCGGAGAGGTCGATCAGGAGGCGCGGGCTCGAGGCCAACCCGCCGAGCGCCTCGCGGAACTCGCCCACGGTGTACGCGTCGAGTTCCCCGATCGGCCGGCACAGGGCGTATGGCTCCGACTGTTCCACGTGGATTTCGAGCATCAGGGTGACCGTAGCCAACCGGAGGCCCCGAGCGGGGCGAGACCTCGTCGGGCCGACCGCAGGTGGCCGGGTCGGCGTGCCGGTAATTAGGGTGTCGGCCGTGCCCAACGTTCTGCTCGTCACCGACGCCGACTGGATCCACGACGAGGTGGACGCGGCGCTCGCCGATGCCGACACCACCGTCCTGCGGGTGCGGTCCGGCCGCGAGGCAATCCCCGCGGTGGCCGAGCACGAGCCGGTGCTCGTCATCCTCGACCTGCAGATCGGCAACATGGGCGGGTTCGCCACGTGCATGAACCTGCGCCAGGAGGAAGGTGCCGGCCGGCTGAAGACCCGCCCCATCCTCATGCTGCTCGACCGCCACGACGACCTCTTCCTCGCCCACCGCTCCGACGCCGACGGCTGGCTGATCAAGCCCGTCGACGCCTTCCGCCTGCGCAAGGCCGCCGAGGCCCTGCGCACCGGCTACACCTGGTTCGAGGGCGCCGAGGCCCCCGCTCCCGCCGGCTGATCGGGCCCGGCGACGGACGGGTCACGGCTTCGCAGTAGGGCGGGCGGGGGCGCGTCCGGTAGCATCAACGACCCACGGGAAGTGGCGCAGTTTGGCAGCGCGCAGCGTTCGGGACGCTGAGGCCGCGGGTTCAAATCCCGCCTTCCCGACCAGGTGTTTCCGCAGGTCAGGCGCCCTTTCGAGGGCGCCTGACCTGCGTCCGGGGCCCGGTCCATCGCGCGTCCATCGCGCGCGACCCACCGTTTGCGTGCGCTTGAGCGCTGAGATGTGCGTGCGGGCGGAGCTGAGGCCGATGCGCTCGAGCGGCTGACGAAATCGGCTGCTGGCTAATGACGGGCGAGGTTGGCGTCGATTCCGCTGGTGACGGCGCCGGCGGTGGTGGTGAAGGCGTCAGACCCGGCAAAGTCACGGCTGTCGTCCCAGTACTCGATGCGGTGGGTCCCGCTCGGGTCGGCGAAACCGGCCCGGTAGGTGCCCGGCGCTAGGTCGGCGATCGTATAGACACCGGACGCGTTGGTGGTACCGGTGACGACCGTTCCGGTCGAGCCAACAGCGATCGCCCATGCGCCGGCGATCGGGGCGGTGGGCCCGGACCCGGTGACGGTTCCTGTCACCGTGCCAGCGGTCGGGGTGAGGGCGGCGTTGCGGTGCTTGACGGGAGAGGCGACGGTGGGGGTGACGGTGACCGCGGCGGCGATCTGGTTGTAGGGGAGGTTGTCGTGCCATTCGGTCTGGTGGCCGCCGGCTGGGTCGTAGAACACGAGTTTGTAGCCGCCCGGGTCCACCGGGATGTCGTAGTGGCCGGCGGTGTCGGTGAGGTCACCCGCGACGAGGCCGTAGGTCGAAGCGTGCAGGGCCATGACGGCGACCCCTTCGACCGGCCCGCCCCCATTGGTGCTGGTGACCTCGCCGGTGAGGTGCGCGCTGCCGGCGGGTGGGGTTCGCGCGGCCAGGGCGGCATCGACACCCGAGGTCGTTGCGCCGCCGTTGACCGTGATGGGGTTGGCGGTGTTGGGGCCGGTCTGTTCATTCCAGAACTGGGGGGAGTGGGCCCCGGTCAGATCGATGAAGAGGCCCATGTGGACCCCGACTGGCACCTGGGTGATCGAGTAGCCGCCCGAGCCGTTCGTCGTTGCTCCCCGCTCCGGTTGTCCCGTGGGAGCGTTGAGCCCCACGAAGAGACCCCGGGCGATGGGGTCGCCCGACCCGGCGTCGGTCACCATGCCGGCGATCGACCCGCGCCTGGGCGTCATCCGCGGGTCGGCGTTCACGATCTCGCCGGCAGCCACCGTCACGATGGTGGGTGCCCCGAGGAACCCTGCGGTGTGGTCACCGGTCGGATCTATCGCGTACACGTAGTAGTCGCCGGCGGGGACCGCTGCGGTGTAGGCGCCTCTCGCATCGGCGGCTGATCCCACAGCAAGAGAGAAGTCGCTGCTGGACAGCATCGCGACCAGGGACCCGCCGATCACTTCACCCGAACCGGTCTCCGCCACGGTGCCCGCGACCAGCCCGGACCCGGACGGGATCGTCACCCCCACATCCACCTGGTTCGAGACGACCGGATCGGTCTCGTCGCTGTCGACCTCAACGGTGCTCGAGAACGTGGGAACATCGCCAGCGGTCGCCGTGTGGGTGCAGACGACCGTGGTCTCGGCGCCCACAGCGAGAGTGCCGATGTTGTGATCGCAACTCGACGCGTATTCGTCGGTGACCGTGACGTTGTGCAACGCCACGTTGCCGGTGTTCGTCACGGTGATGTGCAGGTGCACGATGGCCCCGATGACCACGCTCGTCTCGTCGGCCCATTTGGACACCGTCATTGACGGCGCGAGTGTCCCCAGGGCCACCGCCGGCAGGTTGTCGCCCATCTCTCCGGGACCGTCTCCGCGGTCGATCTTGTCACCCAGACCCAACTGCCCGACGAGGTTGCGTCCCCAGCACTTGACGGTCCCGTTGGCCAACAAGGCGCACGTATGGATGTAGCCGGCACTGACGGCCGTCGCTGTCCGCCCTGAACCCAAGTCCACCGGCGGCAAATTGTCGCCCATCTCGCCGGGACCGTCCCCGCGCACGATCTTGTCACCCAGACCTAGCTGGCCAGCGGAACTAGCGCCCCAGCACTTGATGGTGCCGTTGTCGAGCAGCGCGCAGGCATGGCTGTAGCCGGCAGTGACTGCTATAGCGGTCCGCCCTGTACCCAGGTCCACCGGCGGCAAATTGTCGCCCATCTCGCCAGGATCGTCTCCGCGGGCGAAGGCGTCGCCCTGCCCCAACAGCCCGCCGTTGTCGCCCCAGCACTTGACGGTGCCGTCGTCGAGCAGCGCTCACGTGTGGACGCGACCGGCGCTGACGGCCGTCGCGGTCCGCCCTGTACCCAGATCCACGGGCGGCAAATTGTCGCCCATCTCTTCGGGACCGGCCCCGTGGGAGTTCTCGTCACCCAAACCCAGACTCCCCCTGTAGTTGATGCCCCAGCACTTGATGGTGCCGTTGTCGAGAAGCGCACAGGTGTGGGCGCCGCCAGCAGTGATGGTCGTGGCTGTCCGCCCTGTACCCAGGTCCACGGGCGGCAAGTTGTCGCCCATCTCGCCGGGACCGTCCCCGCGTTCTCTGGTATCACCCTGCCCCAACTGTCCGGCGTCGTTGTAGCCCCAGCATTTGACGGTGCCGTTGTCGAGCAGCGCGCACGTGTGGGCAGGGCCGAAGATATTATCGCCACCCGCGGTGATAGCGGTGGCAAAGCGTCCAGCCCCAAGGTTCACGGCGTGGAGGTCGTCACCCATCTGACCGGGTGCGCCACCTCGGTCCCCGTTGTTACCTAGCCCCAACTGCCCCGCGAAGTTGCGTCCCCAGCATTTCACGGCGCCGTTGTCCAACAAGGCGCACGTATGGCTTTCGCCGGCGGTGACGGCTGTCGCGGTCCGCCCTGTACCCAGGCCCACGGGCGGCAAGAAGTCGCCCATCTCCCCGGGACCGTGCCCCCGCGCGAGCTTGTCACCCAGACCTAGCTCGCCGTAACTGTTGCGGCCCCAGCACTTAATGGTGCCGTTATCGACCATCGCGCAAGTGTGGTTGCCACCAGCGGTAATCGAACGGAACGCTGAGGGTGCACCCGGCGCTTCGTTGCCGTCTGCTGCGCCCGGCGAGGCCGGGATCACTGCCGCCAAACCGGCCGCCAGCACCGTTACGAGCACCAGCCTTGTCGCTCCCAATATCAAACGCTTGCGTCCTGATTTCACATCGCCCTTCCAGCCCAGTTGTCGCCGCTCTCTCTTCAAGAGTCGGTCGGCGCGGCTGGTTTCTGAGCAAGCGACGCAGTTGGGTTCAACCGTGCGGTGGGCGCGATTGCCCACTTGCGTCTATCCCAGGGCCGACGACGCCGAACTGCCCATGAACCGTGCCCCAACGGCGTCGGCTGCGGAACGGTCGGCGGCGTCGGTGGCCTGGGCGTAGACGGCGAGCGTGAGCCGCACCTCGGAGTGGCCCATGCGCGTCTGTGCGGTCTTGAGGTCGACGCCTTCGGCCGCGAGAGCCGTCGCGTTCGCCCTCCTGAGGTCATGGAAGCCGAGACCCTCGAGCCCGGTTGTGCGGCACGCCGGAAGCCAGGCACGCTGGCGCCACCCCGAGTACTCGAGCGGGTGGCCTTCGGGGGTGACGAGGACGTGGGCTTCTCCGTCGGCCCCCGTGAGTTGGCGCGTGACAAGGTGCACCATCGGTCGGCACTCGACAGCGAGGGCGCCAACCAGTCGCGCAGATTGTCAGCCGTCACGGCCGGACGCGCCAACGACTCGACACCGGGAAGCGTGACCGGCCGATACAGGTGCCGGAGTCGGGAGTGCGCCGGCGCGCCCACGAAGACCAGCGCTCGCGGGATGAGCGGATCGGTTGGCGCCTGCTTGACAGACGGCTGAACCGCCGTCCGCTTGCAGACCGTGGCCGCGCTCCTAACAGGGAGGGAGGCCGCGGGCTGGGGTCGATTCCCTTGACGGCGGAGGAGTCGGTGCCGATCGAAGGGTATGAGCAAACTCGAGACACCAATGGTCTTCCGCTGGTGGGACGAGAGCGGCCTCAGCGGGATTCTGGCTGAGGAGTCACCGCTCGTTGCCAAATCGGGGCTGACCCAGCGTCGCCGCGCCGACGCCGTCGCGGTGCTCGACTCATCGGGCAGGCAAGCGGTGGTCAACTGGCGTGAACTCCCTGCGCTCGAGGGGCGAGATGTCGTGGTCGTGCAGGCGAAAGCGTCACCGCTGTGCGCTCCTCTGGCCGGCCAAGCAGTCGGTTCGGCGTGGCTCCTCCATCGCCACTCCCCCAACTCGGTGCGATCCGTCCTCCTGTGCACCGCCGACGACGCTGATCTACGCCCACTCGTGGAGGCCCACGGCGTCGAGGTTGTCGTCATGCCCGAGTTCGATGGTCGGCCGTTCGCCTACCCCGCCGCCGGCGAGCGACTGGCGCTGTGGAGTGACCGGGTCGGCGGGGTACTTCGGGAGAATTTCGCGTTGACTGATGGGCCTCGACCGCACAGGGCACATGCCGTTCACGTCGATGCTGCCCCCACGGGGCGGGGCTCGCGCACCTCGCTCGACGGACTCGACGTCCGGGTGCTGACGTCAGCGCGATCGGGATCGAAGGGGGGAACCTCGTTCGGGATGTACACGATCGGGATGGCGCTGCTCCATCGTGAACTTGCCAGGAAGCGGGGGGCGGCTTCGGTGACGACCAGGATCCTCACCACGACGACCGATCCCACGATGGCTGCCATGTGCGTCGATCTCGGTATCGAGTTCGAAGAGGTCTGATCGAGGACCAGCACCACAGACGGCCGCCACCTACTGTCGAGCAATGGCGGCGCTCGGGCTGACGACATGCATCATCCCCCGGGCACAAAGCGGGGATGAGATGATCGGCTACCCGCCCCGGCTCACCGATTTCGACATAGCGCAACCGACGCCGCCATGAGCGCGCCCTCCTTGGCGGGACAGGCGCTGGAAGCAGTCCGCCACCGGGGCAGCCACGTTCAGATCATCGCCGCAGCAGGCTCTGGAAAGACCGAGGTGGTGGCGCAACGGGTGGCGTCGCTGCTCGAAGACGGCATTCCCTCGAGATCGATCGTCGCCTTCACGTTCACCGAACGGGCCTCGGCGGAGCTTCGCGAGCGCATCGCTGAACGAGTCGAGGAACGGCTGGGGCGAGCGGCGCTGGACCAGATGGGCGCCTTGTTCGTCGGCACGATCCACGCGTACTGCTTCCGCCTCTTGCAGCGGTACGTCCCCCGTTACGAGACCTTCGACGTCCTCGACGAGAACCAGCTCAACGCCTTCATCGCCCGGGAGGCGGCCCAGTTGGGCGTGAAGGCGCTTGACCCCGCTGGCCGGAACCGCCTGTTCGCCTCGATCGAAGCACTGCTGAAGGGCCTCGACGTCATCGAGAACGAGCTACTCGACCCCGACCTGCTGACCGATCCCCTCGCCGGCATCGTCGTCCACTACCTCGATCTGCTCGAGCGCTATCGCCTGCTCAGCTACGGCCAGCAGATCGTACGGGCGGTGCGCGAGCTCGAGCGATCGGAGGTCGCTGACTCGGTCCGGGCCGATCTCCGGCACCTGATCGTGGACGAGTACCAGGACGTCAACCCCGCCCAGGAACGCCTGATCGAGCTGCTCACCGGCCCCGACGTCGAGCTGTGCGTGGTCGGCGATGACGACCAGGCGATCTATCAATGGCGCGGCTCGGATGTGTCGAACATCGTCGACTTCGCGTCCCACTACACGCCGGTGGCCACGTTCTCCATCGACAGGAACCGCCGCAGCCGGCCTGGGATCATAAGCGCGGCCAACGGGTTCGCCGCCTCGATCCCCAACCGCATCGACAAGGAGATGAAGGCCTTCCGCCCCGCCGCCGCCGGGGGCGAAGCAGTCACAGCATGGGCCGCCGACTACGAGATCGACGAGGCCGGCTTCATCGCCAACGCCATCCTCGACCTGAACGAGAGCGGCCTGCCGTTCCGGGACATCGCCGTCCTGGTCCGCTCACGCGCGGCGTACCGCCGGTTGCTCGAGCAGTTCGCCACGTTCGACATTCCCGTCCAACCAGGCGGGCGGACCGGCCTCTTCGATCAACCCGAGGCGCGGGTGCTGGGACGCACGCTCGTCTGGCTGACCGGGCTGGACTGGCGAGAGGGATACGGACCGGGAGCCAAGGTCGAAGACGCCGACCTGGTGGCCGAGTACCTCGACGTGTTCGACATCGCCGGCCCGAAGAAACGGCGGTTGAAGAACACGCTTCACCAGTGGCGGGTGGCCGCGCACGACGAACAGCACCGCGCAGACCTCATCCGCGACTACTACGAACTGCTCGACGTGCTCGAGGTGCGTGACTGGGACCTCAACCTTCCAATGCAGGCCAACCGCCTGGGCACGCTCGCTCGGTTCTCCGAGCTACTGGCGGACTACGAGTCGGTGCGCCGCCGGTCACGGGTCGACGCCACCGTGGTGGGCGAACAGGTCGGCGGGCAGGACCGGGGTGTCTGGTACTACAAGAACCTCGGGTTCCACATCCTGAACTACGCGCAAGGCTCATACGAGGATTTCGACGGCGAGGCCGACGCCCTGTTCGATGCCGTCGACTTGACCACCGTCCACCGGGCCAAAGGCCTCGAATGGCCGGCGGTGTTCGTACCCTCACTTACCAGCGGGCGGTTCCCTTCGACGAAGGCTGGACGGCCGCAGGACTGGCCCCTCCCCCGCACCCTCTTCAACGCCGCCCGCTACGAAGGCGGCGACGCCGAGGAGCGCCGTCTCTTCTACGTGGCACTCACCCGCGCCCGCGACTGGGTGTCGCTGTCCCGCCATGACCACGTCACCACCCAGGCCACGGGCGCCAGCCCCTACTGGCAGGAGGTCGTCGCCGAGATCGGCGAGACCGAAGCGGACGCCATCACCCCGCCCACGGTCGAGACGCGCTCTGGAGGCTCGACCGAAGTGCTCGAGCTCACCTTCAGCGAGATCGCGTCCTTCCTCGACTGCGCAATGGCCTTCCGCCTACGCAACCTCTTCGGCTTCCAGCCCCGCCTCGCGCCCGAGCTCGGCTACGGCAAGGCCGTGCACCACGTCCTGCGCATGGTCGCCGAACAGACGAAGGCCACCGGCGCGATCCCGTCGTCGGCCGAGCTGGACGCCTTGCTCGACGCCAGCTTCTTCCTGCCCGCGGCGAACAAGCCCGCCCACCGCCAACTGAAGGAGGCGGCCCGCCGCCTCGTCACCAGCTACGCCAACGACCATCCCGCCGATCTCCACCGGGTGTGGGAGACCGAACGCCCCTTCGAGCTCCACCTCGACGGCATCACCGTCTCGGGCCGGGCCGACGTCATCCTCGACAAGGAGGGCGGCGTACCAACGGGCCTAGCCATCATCGACTACAAGACCTCGACCAGCGTCGACGCCGACCACGACCTGCAGATCCAGGTGTACACCGACGCCGGCCTCCACGAGGGCCTCGACATGCGAGGCGCCTACATCCACGACCTGAAGGCTGGCGAGCGCACTCCGGTTGACGTCACACCGGCAGCGGTCGCCCGGGCCGAGACCGTCGTGCTCGAGGCGGCCGAGCGTCTACTTGCGAGGAACTACGCCCCCGACCCCGGCAAGAAGTGCCGTACCTGCGAGGTCCGGAACGTGTGCGGATCCGCGGCGCCGTGAGACGGGCCTGTCACAGCTGACCGAACAACTCGTCGATCCGGTCAGCAGTCTTCGGCAACCCGTCGTCACGCATCTGCCGGAGGTAGCCGGCATACCGCTCCTGCGGTTCTCGATCGATCACGCTGAGCACCGCATGGGGTGCAACCTCGAGAAGCAGTAGGCCGAACTGATCGACACCGATGACCCGCACACCTTGCGTCAGCGCGTAGCCAGCGTCGAAGTCACGAAGGTTCTCCGTCACGAGCACGATCTCCGACTCGTTGTCCCACGGGTAGTCACGATGGGATCGGAGTCGGGCCGCGCACAACGCTGCGGCGAGCACGTGCTCGTCCTTGGCATCGCAATGACCGGTACTGGCAGCCCGATCGGCGGATGCGACCGGAAGGACCGCATCGTCCACGGCGGCGGCGAGCTCGAGCAGTGTCGGCAGCACCGAGCGCCGCTCACGACCGGCAGTGGTTTCGAGCTCTGCTCGGATCTCAGGGCTCCAACGAATGACACACGCATCGGTGTCAGTTGCGCTGACCAGGAAGTGCATCAGTCGAGCGCGCATGAGGACGTTGGTGTCCAGCACGCCGACCAACTGCACGGGTGACACGGTCCCTGAGCCCTCAATCTCTTCGCTGACTGGTCAAGTACTAGTTGCGATTAACCGATACTCCTGCCATAGTACCCACATCGGGTGCAATCGCCCGAGGATCACCACCCCAAGGAGACAACCATGTCTGCCACCATCGAGGTGCTCCGCGCCTCCTTGGCCGCTGGCCGCGCCGCGGGCCAGCTTCGCGACCTGCTCACCAGCGCTCAGCGAGACACCGAGGACCTGCTCTCCCTTTCGATCGACGATGTCGAGACCAGCATCCCGGTCCGCGCCGTGCAACTGCTGATCGATCTGCTGGATGACCTCTCGGTTGGTCGAGAGGTGACGGTCGCACCAAGCGACTTGCCCATCGGGACGACTTCGGCTTCGAGTCTCTTGGGCGTTTCACGGCCGTGGGTCGCCAACCTCATCGACCGCGGCGACTTGCCCTCCACCCGATCTGGGTCCAAGCGCCGGGTCGCTCTCGGCGATCTGATCGCCCACCGTCGATTGACCACCCAGCGCAAGCGCCAGGCCGCCGAAGCGTTGGGACGCGCGCTCGATGACGGCGACCGTGGACAACCGAGCGCTCAAGCCGAAGCGCAACCCAAGCGAGGGTTCGTCGGCAACATCAGACGGGGTCGAGTGCCTCATGTCGCACAGGATCCGGTCGTCGGTCGGTTCGTGGTGAGCGCCGACGACTACCCCTGGGCGGCATGACGGCTCCACCGCAAGCAGCCGAGGCCGACTACAACCGCGCCGAGCAGGACGAAGCTCAGGGACCGAGTACCTACGACCCAGTGCTCGTCGGCGAGATCGCAAAGCGAGTGGACATTCGCGACGTACAACTCGTGCACGCCCACTTCGATCGTGAAGACGATGGGGCCACGCCCGCCGACGAGCCCAACCCTCGCTCGATCGAGCCGGAGATCGTCGTTGACATCGAGTGGTCCCTTTCCGAGTCCGGGGACACCTTGCACTATCTCGTTCGATTCGGCGCGTCTGTGGAATCAGCTCCGGCGTTTCGTGTCTACGCGTTCTTCCGACTGACCTACGAGCTCGCGGACGGCGATCCGCCAACCGAACCTCATCTCGAGCAGTTCGGCCATTGGAATGCCGCCTTCAACGCCTGGCCCTACTTCCGCGAGTACGTATCGAGCACGGCGAACCGGGCGGGCCTTCCACGACTGGTCCTTCCGGTGATGCGTGTGCCGCGACGCGACTAACCACGATCTTTCGTAGTGGGTCAAAACCGGTTCAGCACGGCGACCGGTGGATACCCAAGCCTTCCCCCGAAACCCTGCCCGACCTGGGGAAGCCGCCCCCAAGAACTACCCGCGCGGCCAGTTAAGATATGTCCTTCGGCGACGACTGTGACCTGGAGGAAATCGGTGAGCGCTAGCGGGACCCGCACCTGTTCCATCTGCGGCGAGGAGGGACACGACATGCGCTCGTGCTCTGTCCCGCTGAACAAGGGAACGTGCAGCGTGTGTGGCTACAAGGGTCACGATGCGCGCAACTGCCCGGACAAGTGACAAGCCGACGTCGAGACGGTCGAGCCTGAGGTCCACCGTCGACGGCGATTCGATGCCTCCGAAGGAGAGATGAATGCCGAGCGAGTCCTGTCCCATCTGCGGCGAGGAGGCAGATGCTGATGAAGATGACCCTCACGGGCACTTCAGCATCGATGACGTCCCCTGCACCGTGTGCGGTGTACTGCCCGACGAGCACTTGTGGGGCCCCAAGGCGGAGCACGAATACGAGAGCGGCATCTGATCGGGTTTTGATGGGTGCTGCCCGGGGCAGTCTATGAGATGGGGGCCCGTGGCTTGTCACGCAATAAGCATCGGCGCTGGCGGGAGGCGCCCCCTCTCGAACTCTGGTGCTGATCGACCCTCGATCCACGCCGCCAGATCGTCGATCTCGCGATCGAGTTGAGCGGGGCCGCCGGCGAGGGTGAGAGCCCAGCTGTGGAGGCGCTTGCCGGCGTGGCGGACGGTGACGACCTTGGGAGGTACTGGCGCCTCCGCGTCCTGGCAGTAGACAAGCACGCCTTCGGGGAGGTCGAGGGCGGTCGTGTAGGCGAGGAGTTGGTAGTAATCGGAGCTGAGGCCCAGGCCCGAGTCGGTGAGCTTGTACTTGGCGTCGCCGACGTAGACGGTCCGGGGGCCGCGTAGGAACGTCAGGTCGGGCTTGATGCCGACCCTCCCGTCCTCGTCCAGGCGGCCGTTGCACTGGCCGGTCACGGCGAGGCGGCCGTAGAGCGCGCGACGGAGTGACGCTTCAAGGAAGCTCTCGAAGACGGTGTTCATGTTCACCAGGAAGGTCGACGCACCCTCGAGTCCTGCGTTGTTGGTGATCGAGCTTCCCGCCAGCACCAGTCTGGCCAGCCGATCGACCGAGCGGAACTGCTCGTCGAGTCGGGTGAAGGGCGTCTCCGTAGCGAGGTCACCCGGAGTCACGGACGACACCTCGTCGAACCGGATCACCAGACGGGCCAGCGTCTGGCGGGTGGCCACGCTGACACCGGGAAGCCGCAGCAGGACCATCAGCGCCGCCTTGGCGATCCGATTCACCGGCGTATCGGCCGTGTGCTCGTCGAATCGGCACGCCACGGGGATCGGCAGCCCACCCATCTTCACCTGCGCCTTCACGTCGACGCGTCCCCGCAGCGCAATGAGGCGCTCGTCGATCTCCCGGTATTGACGGGGCAGGCCCTGCGCCACGGCCCGGTCGAGCACGGACGCGAAGAACGTGGCGAACGCCGGCAACAGATCGCCGGTGCGCTCGTACTCGAAGATCTCAGACTGCACGGGAAGCGCCTCGCCGCCCGCCTCCAGCATGTGGAAGAGGTTGGCGGCCCTCACCTTGGGGGTGATGAGGATGCGAATGTCACCGGCCGCCACGGTGCCGACGTGAGATCCGGCGCTGATCCGCCAGAGTCCGGCCTCGAAGGTCTGCGTCACCTCGAGGGCGGAACCGGACGCGGCGTCGATCGCCCGGGCGGTGTCGGTCGCCATGCGCCATTCGACGCTCCGGTACTCGCGGAGCCGAAGGACCGTCACTCGAGTGGCTCGTCCGCCGCGAGATCGCCGTCCGCATCGAACTCGTCGCCCTCGCCGGCGGCCTGCACACCGCCGGCCGCCCCGCCGCGCAAACGCGCACCATGACGATCCAGCACGGCCGGCCAGCGCCAGTCATCCAGCTCGGGTCGACCCCAGAACTGCTCTTCGAGGAAGGGGAAGACGTTGTGCTCCCAGATGCGGGCCAGCGCCTGAGGCGAAAGATCCTCCTTCATGAAGAAGCTGGGGCCCAGCAACAGGTGGTCGCCGAGGTGGGTCCGCAGCTCTGCGTTCACCGCGTCGGCGAAGTCAGCCACGTGCTCAGGTCGGTGATGGGCGACAAGCCAGCGGCGCAGCAATCCCTTCATCAGGCCCTGGTGCGGGAAGAACCCGACGAAGTGGAATCGCCGGCGCATCGCGGCGTCCACCAGGGCGATGGAGCGATCGGCGGTGTTCATGGTGCCGATGAAGTAGAGGTTCTCCGGCAAGGTGAACGGTTCGCCGGGGCGATACAGCAGCCGCACCGGCTCCTCGCGGTACTCCAGGAGGAACAGCAGCTCGCCGAGCACCTTCGGCAGGTTGGCGCGGTTGATCTCGTCGATGACGATCACGTAGGTGCCGCTCGGGTCGGACGCGGCCGCCTGCGCCATACGCACGAGCGGCCCGGGGGTCAGCTCGTAGGTCACCTGCCCGTCGGTGACCGACGGGCGCAGGCCCTCGATGAAGTCCTCGTAGGTCGTGGCGGGGTGGAACTGGACGATGGCGAAGCGCTCGGGGCGATCCGCGGCGAGGGCACGCGCCAGCCGCTTGGCCAGGAAGGTCTTGCCGGTCCCGGGCGGGCCGTAGAACACGACCTGGCCGCGGTCCTCGAGCAGGTGCACGATCTCGTCCAGGTCCGACCGGTCCATGAGCAGGTCGGTCGCGGCGGCATCGAGGTGGTCGATCTCGCCGCTGATCACGACCTCATCGGGAGGATCGACGAGCTCGTGACCGCGCAGTGCGTCGACGACGGGTCGCAGCTGAAGGCACGTGTCCACGACAACAGCCCGCACCGACGGGCTCGCTGCCTCTGCCATGGGCAGCTCCCGCCCGACGACGAACTCGCCGCCGGGGGGTTCCGAACCCTTCGGCTCGAGCTCGTAGATCCCAGCGCCGGTCCGCAGCCGGAAGTACTGGCACCCGTCGGGAAGATGTGACCGAACTCGGTCGGCGGCCTCGGCGTACCACCCGGTCGTGGTCCAGCCGGGGTGCAGGCCGACCACGATTCGATCCGCCGTCACCCACACGCGGACCGACGGCGTGCTGGGCTCACCCGTCAGCCGCCATCCGGCGAATGCGTCGTGGCGATAGGGCAGTGCCGCGCCGTAGCGGGGAGGCGGCAGGGCATCGCCGAGCTCGGCTCCGAGCGCTTCCCCGACGTCGACTCGGAGCGCCCAGGTGAGGTAGCGGAGGTCGCCGATCAACGTCTGGGCGTTCGCCTCCGCCGCGCTCTGCGCGACCTGATCGGGGTACTCCTTCTCGTTGGCGTAGAACTCGCGGGCCAGTCGCTGGTTCTGGCGGCACCGCTCCTGGGCGGTGGGGTCCACGCCCGCAATCCCACCGCGTTCGAACCACGTGAGTACCCGGTCCGCACGGAACGAATCGTCATCGAGGACCCCGATGGCCTCGGCGTACGCCCGGTAACGGTCTACTGGCGTAACCGCCGGTTCGATCCACCCCAGACGTCTGAGGACACCCTCTACCGCGGGCGACAACGACACTTGCCGTCGGTCCTGCAGCGCCCAGAACGCCGAGGCGGCGATCGGGGTCGTCCCCACGTAGCTGTCGTTGACCCCGCCCAAACCCGAGTACGTCTCGTACAACGCGTCGAGCTGCGCCACTGCGGCGTCGAGCGAGCCAGGCGGACGGTACGCCTCGGCGATCACCCGGGCCACGGCCGAGAGCTCCGGCCCCGCCAGGTTGACGGCATGAGCCAGGTAGTTGGGCTGCGCTCCCTTTCGCATCCAGGTCGGCGGGGCCTCGTCGTTGGCCATCCACGAGCGCAACCCGTCGAGGTCACGGTCATCTGCACAGCGCTCGAGCGCAGCACGGGCCTTCGGAGCTGCCGCATCGAATCGAGCCACCTCCGCCGCGAACGCGGCCTGCTCGCCCTCCTCGGCCTCCCACGCCGCGACGATCGCCTGGTAGCGCGCCCGTCGCTGCTCGACCTCGGACCGCTCGTCCGCGTCCTCACCCCCGCCGCCGAGATCGAAGGAGCCGGAATCGGCCGGCGTGTCGCCGCGGAAGGCCAGGAGATCGGCCCACTCCTCGGACGACCAGCCGTCCGGCTGGTCGCCGTAGTTCAGCAGTGCCCACACGGCGCTCTGGGCGTCGAGCCGGTCCCGCAGGGACGGCACCGACCGCCGCAACTCGTCGAAGAAGGTCAATGCCTGCGCGTAGGTCCCGCCGACGGTCAGCCCTTGCGGGGTCCCCCACCCGGCGAGCAGCCACGCCTTCTGTAGCGCGGTGATCTTGAGCGGTGGATGGTCCTCGGCGCCCTCGGCCATGAGGAGCACGCTGCCGAGTGCGAGTCGTTCGCCCGGCGTCTTGAGCTCGCCTTCGGGCCGGTTCTGGTCGAGGACGTTCAACCGCTCGGCCGGCGATGAATCGTCCTGCCAGAAGGCCAGGAAGACACGACGAGCGGCGTCGGGATCCTTCTCGACCCAGTCGGCGACTTTCGTCTTGGTCATCACCGCCACCAGGTTGCTGGCGCGGATCGCCCGCTTGAACTCGTCCGGCCAGCCCTCGGCTCCGTCGGCCATCGCCGTCCGCGCGGCGACGAGCTTGTCGACGAGTGCGAGCTTGTAGTCACGCTCCATCTCGTCGATGTCGGGCAGCGCTCGGAAGCAGCCCACCCACCCGCAGAAGGCGTTCCAGGACTTCTCGTCACGGTTCCAGGTGCGGAAGATCGGCTCCGCGTACCAGTCGAAGAGCTCGCCGTACTGCGGTGTCAACGCCTCCCGGATCGGAAGGATCGCCTCGTCCACATCTCCGGGGACCTGGTCCAGCAGCTCGCCGTAGCGGGCCACGATCGCGTCCTTGTGCTTGGGCTGGGCGATCGGCTCGAAGTGGTCAGGGAGGGCCAGGTGCAGGACCGAGAGGCGCTGGGCGGAGTCGGCACGGCCGGTCTCGATGGACTCGACGAGATCCTTCAGCGCGCCCGGATCCTCAGCGATCTCGAGCCATCTCTCGGCCGCCAGGGCCGCCTTCGCGAACTGGATCAGGTAGCCGAGTTGGAGGTGCCGATACGTGACGGCCCACTGACCAGGGTGGGCGACCCCCACCTGCAGCGCCTCGACGATCGAGTCGGGCAGTTCGATGCCGGCGGTCGCCTCCCGCCAGCTCAGGATGGTCTGCACGTCGCTGACCTTCTTGGCCCCGCCGATGGCCCCTTTCCAGACCATGAGGAAGTGGACGACGTGCAGCTCGGCCATGAGCAGGACGGCGTCGTCCGAGACGTCCTCGATCTGCATCTGCAGCTTCTCGATGAACGGGATCTTCTCGGAGACGTCCGGCGCCCCGATGAACTCGACCTCCAGCTCCTCGAGGTTTTCCACCGTCCACGGAACCCGGTCGGGGGTGAGCAGCGACCGCCCGCTCACGAGCGAGCCGGTGAGCCATTCCCGGAACACCGGGTACACGAGCCCGGCGCCGGGGTCAGGGTGTCGGGCCATCAGGTGCCTCCATCTCGGTCACGAGCGCCTCGATGACGCGATTGCCTGATCGACCGCCGCGACGATCTTCGCTCCCCTGCGCTTGAAGCCAAGGGCCAGCACGACTTCGTTGCGCAGTTCGTCGGTCGTCCGCAACAGTCCGTCGGACTCGACCCACCGCACGATCTGGACGAGCGTGGCGGCGCGGTAGGTGTCGATGGGCGCCCCGGGCGAAATCCGCGGGCGCAGCTTGGGGTCTCTGGTCGGGGGCGACGGGGACGTCGCCGAGGCGGACGGCGGACCTGTCGCCGGTGCTGCCGCCGGACGAGGAGATGCAGGGGCAATCGGTTCTCGGGTCAGAGCGGCCTGGTACCCGGCTAGCAGGCGCGCCATCTCGCCCTCGCGATCCGAGAACCAGTTGGTCGACCAGATCCGGTGGAACCGCCACCCGAGTCGTTCCAGGTGTTCCTGGCGCAGTCGGTCCCTGTCCCGGGCCGTGGGATGGGAGTGGTAGCTGGCGCCGTCGCACTCGATCGCAAGAGCGAACCGGCCGGGATGATGCGGATGGCAGACGGCAAAATCTATGCGATACCCCGACGCCCCGAACTGCGGCACGACCTGTAGCCCTGCCGCTTCGAGCGCGTCTCGCACACCGATCTCGAACGGGTTCAGCTCGGGGATGGCCGTCGCCGCGCTGCCCAGATCGGTCCCCCCGGACGCGACGTAGCCGAGGTAGGAACGAAGGAGACCGGCGCCTTCGCTCGCCGACCGGGCGGGGTCGATGTCCTCGGCGCCGAAGCTGGACACCACGATCAGCTTCTTCTTGGCCCGGGTGATGGCGACGTTGAGACGACGTTCACCACCTAGCTGGTTGAGCGGGCCGAAGTTGTGCCGCAGGCGACCATCGGCGAGACGGCTGCCGTAGCCAGTAGCGAGGAGGATCACGTCCCGCTCGTCTCCTTGGACCCGCTCGAGGTTCTTGACGAAGAAGGGCTCGTCGGAATCGAGGCCCTCGAAGAACCGCTCATGGGTGGGGTCGCTCAGGCGTCGGGACCGAAGTGCATCGCTGATCCGGTTGGCCTGCTGGATGCCGAGGGCGATCACACCGAGGCTGATCTCCGGCGAACTGCGGGCGTGGTCGAAGACGAGCTCGGCGACCGTCTCGACCTCGGCGCCGACGCTGTCCGCCGTCTTTAGCCCCGCTGGTGGTGCAGGTACCCGACGATGCTCGACCCCCGTCTCGCCTCCCGACCCTGGGAAGGATGTCAGGGAGTGGTTGTAGATGTAGGCGTTGGAGAACGCGATAAGGGCTTCGTCCTGGCTGCGGTAGTGCCACGTCAACATGCGGTCCGAGACGAAGCTCCCCAGCACATCCAGGACGGATTCGAAGCCACTGGTGCCCCCGACGGTCTGCTCGGCGACCTCGTCGTCCTCGCTCTCCGCAAGCTCGTCCTCGGCGACGTCAAAGAACGCGGTCGGCGGGAGCTGGCGGCTGTCCCCCGCAATCACCGCACGCTTACCCCGAAGTAGGGCAGGGATGGCGTCCGCCGGGGGGACCTGGCTGGCTTCGTCGAACACCACCACGTCGAAGTAGGCGCGATCACCGGGGAGGAGCTGGCTGACCTGGAGGGGGCTCATGACCCAGCACGGCCGCACCGCGGTCATGACGTTCGGGGCACGCTGGAACAGCTGGCGCAACGGGATGTGCCGTGTCTTCTTCCCCGCCTCGTGGCGCACGAGTTCGGTCTCCTCCACGAACTCGTTCTGGACCGCCACCGCCCGCTCGGCCACGTTGCGCCGGATGCGTGCTGGGTTGGTCTCGAGATGCTCACGATCGGTGGCGACAAATTCGTCGACCATCTGGTGGTGGGCCTCGCTCGGCACCGCCAGCCGCCGATCGCGGAGCAGGACGTCGTCGCGAATGGACATGAGCAGCGCGAAGTCGAAGGCGGGGCCGGCAAGACGGGGGTCGAGGTCGGCGGCCGTCAACGCGTTCAGCAACGGCGTGAGTCCAGCAGTAGCGAGCTCACCGCGCGCTGCTCGAGCATCGACGCCTCGGCCGACGACCTCCGCCGACGCGCTGTGACGGGTCGCCCATGCCTGGATCTGGTCCAGCGGCACCGTGGCGGCGTCCAGGTAGAGGAACGGAAAGGCCGCTTCCAGAACGCTCAACAGCCCTTCCAGGCTCGAGATGCGAGCGTGGGCGTCGGGGTAGACCGCCGGGACGTGCGGCGGCGTACGACCACCCGTGGAAGAGAGCCAGCGGGAGCGCTCAGCCACGACCCGTTCCGCCCAGGTGACGACATCTTCCTTCACACCGTCCTCGTCGATGGCATACGAGAGCACGAGCCGGCGAGCGCGCCGGAACTCCCCGGACATCAATCGACCCAGGCCGGAGTGCGAGCGCAGCGCAGCGACCGTGGGCGCCAGGTCCTGGTCGAACACCGCAGGCTGGAAGCGGGACAGGATCCAGGCGGCCCCGTCGATCATCTCGGTCAGCACCCTGATCTCGGCGATCGTGTTCGGAGCCGCAAAGCCCGCTGACATAGCCATGTCGCCGACGACCTGAAGAGTGTTGGCGACCTCGCCGCCGCCAAGGCGGTCGACCACCTCGGCCGCCACCTGTGCGTCATCGACATTGCGCAGTTCGGCATGCATCCACGGCTGTTCAGACGACGGGGCCAGACCACCGAGGCCGGCCAGACGGGTGATCGCCTCTCGAGCCGCCGATGCCGCCGGCCGATTGAACCGCTTGAGCTGGTCCGCCGTCATGCGAACGGGATGGTGCGCCGAGGGATCGATCGCGTGCAGGTGTTCCTGCACCTCGTACAGGCTGAAACCCCACGGCTCGCGTTCGAGGTGAAGCGCGGCGACGTAGTCGTTCAGGCTCGCCCGCCGGCGTTCCAAGCCCTCATGGAGCTCGTCGGCCCGGACCGGTGGCGTCTGGCGGACAGCGCTGAGCGTCTCTCGGAGCTGGGTGGCCACGGTTCGCCTCGCCACCGTGCGGCCGTGGAGATCCATGACCAGGTCGCCCAGACCGCGTTGGTCGAGGCGCTTCACCACCGCCTCGACGGCGGCCCGCTTCTCGGCGACGAACAGCACTCGTTGACCGCGGGCGGCGAGCGTCGCGATGAGGTTCGAGATCGTCTGGCTCTTGCCGGTTCCCGGCGGGCCCTGGATCACCAGGTCGCCGCCGGACACCACGCTGTTGATGGCGCGGCTCTGGCTGCTGTCGGCGTCGAGCACGAGGTACTCGTCCTTCGGCGGATCGTGATCTGGGCGCGACGGATCGGCGTCGGCACTCCGCTCACGGATAGCGGCGCGGGCGCTCGGATCACCCGCGATTGCGGCGACGAGGTCGCTTGTGATCAGGGCCTCGACGTTGGCCTGGAGGTCCTTGACCATCGGGAGCTTGTGGTAGCTGAACGTTCCGACAACCACGCTCTCGTCGACGGCGAAGCTACGCGCCTTCGAGCCGGCCTTGGTCATTCGATCGAGGATGACGTCGTGATCCATCAGCGTCACTGCATCGAGCGCGCTACCCAGGACCTCGTCGGCGTCGACCCGGCAACCGAGGTCGGATTCGAGCTTGTGCAACAGGGTCGGGTTGACCTCGACCTCGCCGGTCAGCTGGAGCTCCCAATCCTGGCCGGCCGTTCCCTTCGGCCGTAGCTCGATCGGTTGGAGCAGCACGGGCGATGCCGGCGTCGCCGCCGACTTCTGCTCGTCCCACCGCGCCAGGCCGACTGCGATGTACAGCGTCGCCAGCCCGCGCTCTTCGAGCAGCTCCTTGGCTTTGCCGGCGATCGTCCGGCATCTGACGGCTGCGTCCTTGAGCTTGTCGGGATCTCGCACCAGGTTGCGCAACTGCACCTTGTCCCCCGCGAGGAGGGCGTCGACCGCCACCGGCTCCGGAAGCAACGTCGAAGCTGCGCCCAGATCGAGCGTCCCCCGCCGGGACGGGCGGAAGTAGAGCAACCGATTCCGACCACTGAGGTCGACGAGCGCCTTGACCCACCCGTCGACCGATCTCGACACGGTCGCAGCTCGCGCCGCCCCGATCGAGTCGATGGGATGGGCTGGCGTGGCTGCCGTCGGACCCACGGCGGGCACAGTGGTCGGAGGCGCGGCCTCGCCTGGCGCCGCGGTTGGCGGGTACCACCGACCATCGCTGGCGAGCCACCATTCATGGCCCGGTGAAGCGTTCGGCATTAGCGACACCTACTCGACGACATCGATTTCTGCGTTCCACGAGTCGTCAACCACACGGCGGTGCCAAGGGATCGCCTGTTTCGGGACTGAGCGGAAGCCTGACCATCGCCTGCCTGAACCGACATCTCACGGCTCAAGCTTTCGATCGACCTGCCAATGGATGGCCCCGTAGGGCCAGGCTGTGGCGAGGGCCAAGGTCAGAGTCCCGATCGAGAGATCGCACCGGTGCGAGATCACAGACGCTTCTGACCCGACGTCGAGCCGTGCGAGCGTCAGATGGAGGGGATCCGGTACGGCCCACACGTTGGTGAGGTCCGTCTGGCCGACGGAGCTCACCGCCCGCAGCAGCCGCGCACGAACATCCCCGTCTTCCAAGGTCATGCGAGCCCCTCGCGAATCAATGCTGATCGACTTTGACGTGAGGTGCACACCCATGAACTCCTCGGCAATCCTATTGAGTAGGGCCTCGCCATGCAGACGGCACCACCGCTCTGCTTCCGCGAGCAGTACATGGTCCCAGTAAGTCAGCACCTCGAAGAGGGTGACATGAAACCCCACAGTGGACCTGTCTTCACCATGACGGCGCGCTATCACCGCGATCTCGGGAGGCAACTGATCGATGGCCGCTGCAATCTCTGCGCGAGCGCTTTCACTCGGAAGACCCAGAACAGACACGTCAGTCAGCGGTCGTGCACCCTGAGCAGGTGTCATCATCTCAGCCCTGGCCGCACTCTCATGGACTCGTAGGCGGCCAGACGAGTCTGCTCGAGCCACCGTCGGTTCAGAGCCGAGAACTGTGGGACGTGTGAGATCTTCTCACGTGGCGAGCTGATCAGATGCGACGCACTCTTCCAGTCCAAAGACAGCCAGTCGAACGCATCTGCCTCCTGCACACCTTCGCTTGACTCAAGCCTTACATCGACATCTGACGTGGGACAGGTCAGGAGAACATGAGCGACAAGATGGGTTCGCAACAGCGGCGCATAGAGCCCAAACCACGATATGAACACGTCTCGGTAGTGCACGGTCATATCAAGGCCGACTTCCTCGCGCAGTCCGCGTTCGCATAGGCTGAAGAAGTTCTCCACACTTCCCCTGGGCGCGTCCTGTGAAACCCTCATGGTTTCGTACACGCCGAGAGTCCATATGTTCCGGGCGGTGTCCACCGCTTTAGATCGTCGGACTACGAGTACCTTTCCATCCCGCGAGTGGACAACGATGTTGGCGACCACCGAGGCGGGACAAGCTGTCGACAGGTACGCCTTCGGATCGGACTGAATCGCCGCGCGTACTGCTTGCACGTTCGGTCCGGATCGCCGCATCAGATGCATCACCGCCGCCTGTTCCGCGTACTCGCAGGCGGCAAGTCCGACGGTAAAGTCCATGTTCTCGATTGCCTCGCGGTGGTCGATCTCTACGCCCGTGAGGTAACAGATGTGGCCATGCATACCGGCACGTAATTGTACGTTCGTCTCGGCCGCGAGTGTGTCATCGTCAAACCAGCTCTGAGAAGGACGTTCAGTCCTGATCGTTACGAGATGATCACGCGTCAACTCTCGCGTCTTAGGAGACCACCGGTTCAGCGCGTAAAGCTCATCATCCTCTGGATCGTAGTGGAGAAGTCGCTCAGTCCGTCGGGTGGATATGAACTGAAACATTGTGGTGCGCCGCTCCCAGAGCGAGTTGGTGATGAGACCGCCGCCGATACCGAGGATGAAGCCGATCAGTAGCTCCACGGTGAGATACGCTCCCTCGCTCGCATGACCGCACATGCGATGCCGTCGGCACCGAAGACGACATCGACCAGATCAGAGTCCTCGTATGGCCTTGGATGACAATCAGCGAAGCACACCGGTGATCACCGGACCTCGAAGACTTGGAGGACTTCGTCGCCGTAGTCGTTGATCACCTTGACGGCGATCTTGCCGGTTTCGGGGGTGGGGAAGGGGCGGGAGACGGTGAGGTTGAGGCTGGCCCAGGCGTCTTCGTCGATCTCGGCCTTCAGGTCTCGCTTCAGCTTCTTGTACGGATCTTGGCCGCCGGTGAAGTAGGCGTGGCGGACGAAGAAGCTCTCTTCGTTGTAATCCGTGTCGATCATCCACAGCGCGATGCGGTCGGTGTCGCGGCTGCGGACCTCGCCGGTGGTGGGGTCGTAGACGTCGACGCCGTGGAGCTCGACCTCGAGCTCGCCGTCCTCGCCCTCGGCGGCGGGGCGGATCTCGATGTCGGGTTCGCCGAAGACGGTGAACAGGTTTCCGGCGCCGGTCTTCTTCAGCTCCTCGCCCATCACCAGGTCGGCGTTCATGCGGACAAGCAGCACCGGCACCCGGCCCAGCTTGCGCTCGGCGGCGACGCTGGCGAAGTCGTCGTCGGTGACCTCGGCGCCCTCGATGTCGGTGCCGAGCACGTTGGGGTCGAAGGCGAAGCCCAGCACGCACAGCAGGTCGATGTCGCCGGCCTTGATGGCCTCGCGGGCGGCGGTCTTGATCCACTGGCCGTTGACCGTGCCGTACTGCGGGCCGAGCGAGATGCCCACTCGGCTCGGGGTGCCCTCGACGTCCTCGTCTCGGGCCTGGCGGTTGCCGACGGCGTGGATGGCGGCGCCGGCGTAGGGCTCGAGGGTCTCCAGCTCGATGCGCTCGTGCCGGCGGCCGTTCTGGATGCCCGCCTTGGCCAGGTTGTCCAGCACCGTCTGGTGGAAGTCGGCGCCCGTGGGGTCGTCGTCGGCCGCCTTCTCGGACTCGGGCTGGTTCGGATCGCCCTCGGGCCCGCCGGCGAAGGCCAGCGACCGGTGCGGCGACAGGCTCTCGACCGTGAACGGCCCCGTCACCCGCACCTTGTGCTTCGACTCGTACGGCTTGTCGTAGAGCAGCTCGAAGTCGGCGTGGCGGTTGATGGCCCGGTCGATCTCCTCCCGGCTCATCCCCTCCTTGATGTCGGGGTTGTTGGCGATCGACTTCAGGGTGATGTGCTGCACCCGCTCGTACACGAACCCGTGGCGGATGTCGTCGGTCGGCGAGGCATCCGGAAGACGCTGTCCGGTGAGCTCCTCCTCCTTCTTGCGACCCTCCGCCGAGTCTGCCAGCAGGTAGTAGGGGAACCGCGCCCCCATGAGGCGCTGCCGGGCAAGGGCGAGCGCGACGCGGGAGGTGTCGATGGTGATCCACCGCCGCCCCCACTGCTCGGCGACGTACGCCGTCGTCCCCGACCCGCAAGTGGGATCGATGACGAGGTCACCGGGGTCGGTGCACATGAGCATGCAGCGTTCGATGACCCTGTTGTTTGTTTGTACGACGTAGACCTTTGGGTCGCCGAATCCACTCTGCCGAGTATCCAGCCAGATATTGGTCCGCGCTTGGAAGGGAAAGTCGGAGAAGGACCGGACGAACCGAAGCGTGCTACCAATTGCCAGGAGTCGGTTGGCCGCCTTGAGACGATTCATACCTTGCTGATTCGTCTTCCAGCCACCCTTAGACGGTCTATACGAGCGATTCTCAACCTCGACCTCGAAGGTTGTCGTCGGACCGCCGGTCTGCGACGTGAGAGGGTTGGCGCTGGCAATGTCAGCGCCTCCTCGGTAGAGGGCGTCGACCTCGCGCATTTCAGTTGAGGAGAGCGCCCGGATCGCTTCAGAGTCTCGGACAAATCGGTAGTTGTTATCATCCGTGACAGACCGTTCGAAGTAGAGCATTCGGTACTTGATGTGCGATTTATCGCGAGCAAACCAGATGATGTGATCTGTCACCCCAGGAAGCACGTCGGTCGCGACAGCAGGACTTCCCGCACCCGTGGTCGTCATGAAGGTGATCTGACTGACGAAGTTCTCGTCACCAAACACCTCGTCCATCACCGCCCGCACTCGATGGACGTTCTCGTCGCCGATCTGGACGAAGCAGCTGCCGCTCTCGGTCAGTAGGTCCCTCGCCGCCAGCAGCCGATCCCGCAGGTAGGTGAGGTACGAGTTGATGCCCAGCTCCCACGTGTCGCGGAAGGCCTTGATCTGCTCGACCTCGCGACTGGCGTCTTCGAGCTTGCCGTCCTTCACGTCGCGCTTGCGGGCGCTGACCTGCCAGTTACTGCCGAACTTGATGCCGTACGGAGGGTCCAGGTAGATCATCTGGACCTTGCCCCGCAGGCGCTCGCGCTCGGCCAGGCTGGCCATGACGTTGAGCGAGTCGCCCAGGATCATGCGGTTCGACCAGTTGGCGTCGTGGCGGTAGTGCTCGAGGGCGTCGAGCTCCTCCAGCCCGTCGAAGGTCTCGAACAGCGTCATCTCGGGCTCGGGCTGGCCGGCCTTGGCGGTGCGACGCAGGTTCTCGACCAGCACCCGGGGGTCGATCTTCTCCTGGATGTAGAGCGGCGGGGCGTCGCCCTCCAGCACCTCGGCCTCCTCGTCCTTGCCCTTCCAGACGAGCTGCGGGTGGAGGCTGTGGTCGCGCTCCCAGCGCACGGTCACAGGCTGCTCGATCTCGGGGGCGACGAAGTCCTGGGCGTCGGCGGTGGGGATATTGGTGCGCTTGTCGGGGTGGATGGTGGCCTCGACCGGCTTGGGGCCCGACGGCTGCTTGCGGGGTGGCAACGGGTGCTCCTCAGGTGGGTGCGCCGGCGAGCGGCGAACCGGTAGCGACACGGGCAGCGAGATGGTCGAGGGCGTCGTCGATCTGCGATTCGGCCACGTCCATGTTCTTGACCTCGAGGTACGACCAGCGGCCGTAGCCGCCGTGGTTGTTGACCGCCACGCACCACTGGTCGCGAGCGGTCTCGGCCTTCGCCGCGGTGGGCCCGGCCGACTTGCGTCCGCCCGACACCTCGATGATCAGGGTGCGGTGCTCGCCCTCGTCGTCGGGGTGCAGCAGGGCCAGGAAGTCGGGCTTGTACTGGTGGCTCCGGCCCTCGTACAGGTAGGGGATGGTGAACTCGAGACCGTCGTTCTTCACGAACGACTTCACCGCAGGGTGGCGCTCGAGGATGCCGGCCACCTTCTCCTCCCAGGTGTTGCCCTTGATGCCGTCGAGTACGACATGGCTCACCTGGCTCTTGGTGGCGGGGATGGCGGCCTTGCGGCTGAGGAAGTAGACGCCGTCGGTCGAGCCCTCGGGGTCGAAGCGGCGGAACCGCGGCATCAGCACCTCGCTGCGGTTGCCCTCCTGGCTGAGGAGGACGCCGAACAGCTTCTCGGCGGCGGCGTGCAGGTGCTGGGCGGGTAGCAGCAGGCCGACGAAGGCGTCGTCGCCGAAGGTGACGCACTCGTCGAGCCACCGGCGGCTCAGCTCGACCAGGCGGGGGAACAGCCACGGCCGGCGATCGGCCTCGTGGGCCTCATAGAAGCGATCGATCAGCAGCGCGGCCAGGCGGTAGGCCACCTTCTGGGGGCGGGCATTGCGGATCTCCTCCAGGTCGATGTCCTCGACCTCGCCGGCGATGCCCGACGTCTCCACCCACACGGCCAGCTCGTTGCGGGTGACGTGGAACTTGGCGTCCGGGCCGAAGTCCTCGAAGTGCCATTCGTCGGGCATCTCGATGCGGTAGCCCTCGAGCTTGGGGAAGCGGATCTCCAGGTCCTCACGGCCGGGCACGGCGTGGACCTCGATCGGCGGCCGCCCCGGCGGCGGGGTCTTGCTGGGCCGGTCGGACGGGATGAAGGCGAAGGGCACGCCGTAGACGTCGGCGTACTCGGGCTCGAAGCGGTCGTCGTCGTTGGGGGCGTACGAGCGGCGGCGCAGGCCCCGGCCCACCACCTGCTCGCACAGCAACTGCGAGCGGAACGCCCGGATGCCCAGGATGTGGCTGACGGTGTTGGCGTCCCAGCCCTCGGTGAGCATGCTCACCGACACCACGCAGCGGACCTGCTCACCGAGCATCCCCTTCTTACCGACGGTGTTCATCACCTCGCGCAGCAGGTCCTCGTCGGTGATCTTCTCGACGTCGGCCCCCGGGTTGCGGCGGCGGTACTCGGCCTTGAAGGCCTCGACCTCGTGGGCGGCGGCCTTCTTGAAGTCGTCCTTGAAGGTCTCGCCCGACTCGATGGCGGCCGAGTCGATGAGGATGGTGCGGGGGCGGGGCAGCCACTGGCCATCGACCACGTTGGACAGCAGGTCGAGCTTGCCGGGGCGCAGCACCTCTTCGCCGTCGGGGCGCTCGATCTCGGCGCCGGCGATCCAGTCGTAGACCAGCTTCGACACCGTGGTGTTGGGGCAGACCACGATCATCACCGGCGGCGGGTCGCCCTGGGCGCCGAGGGTGCGCTCCCAGTCCTCGAAGCGGTTCCGGTAGCTGCGGTGCAGGCTCTCGAGGGCGCCTTCGAGCACCTTGGGCGGCACCCAGTCCTCGAACTGCCTCGGGTCGCCCGGCTTCGGCTTCGGCATCTTCTTGGGCAGGTCGGCGCCGATGTGGTCCCACAGGCGCAGGTAGGTGGGCAGGTCGCCGACGGCGTCGTCGTCCACGGGAACCCGGGGCACCTTGACGATGCCCGACTCGATGGCGTCCATCAGCGAGAAGTCGCTGACGGTCCAGGGGAAGATGTAACCCTCGTTGTAGCCCGAGCCCTTCAGGTAGAAGGGCGTGGCCGACAGGTCGTAGATCTCCTTGATGCCGACCGACCGGTCGATGGCCCGGAGGCCCTTGAACCACACCCGGGCGTCGGCGTTGCGGGCCTTGTCCTCGCGGTCGGCCTCGGGGTCTTCCTCGCCCTCGGTGAGCACCCGGTCCTGGTAGCAGTGGTGGGCCTCGTCGTTGAACACCACGATCTCGCTGCCGGCCTTGTTGCCGCGACCGCTGAAGTCCCGCAGGACCCTCGAGACCATGTCGGCCTCGGTCTCCTTGAACGGGTCGACGTCCTTGCCGGCGTTGAGGATCTTGCGGGTGTTGCTGGCCACGCCCTTGATCTCGGGCGCGTCCCGCAGGAGGAAGGTGTGGTAGTTCGTGATGACGATCTGGGCCTCGTCGAGGGCGCCCCACAGGTCGGCCGGGATCAGGTCGCGCTGGCGGTAGTAGTTGTCGGGCGCGCTGGGCAGCAACACGCGCAGGCGATCCCGGATGGTGATGCCGGGGGTGACAATGAGGAAGCGCTTGGTGAAGCGCGCGTCTCGGGGACTGTTGACCTTGTTGATGGTCTGCCAGGCGATGAGCATGGCCATGACGATCGTCTTGCCCGACCCGGTGGCCATCTTGAGGGCGGTCCGGGGCAGGCGGCCGTTGTGGATGCGGTTCTGCTCGTCGATGCGGGGGCGGTAGTCGGTGTGGCCCTTCCGGCCCGCCACCTCGGCCAGGAAGATGGCCGTCTCGGCCGCCTCGCGCTGGCAGAACAGCATGCGGTCCTCGCGCACGTCGGCCAGCCCGGCCCAGTGCTCGAGCAGCTTGCGGCTGATCGGTGTGACGTCGGGGTAGCGGCGGGCCCGCCACAGCTCGACCTCGCGCCGGATGTCGTTGATGAGCGAGTTCTCCTCGCGGCGCTCGCCGGTGAGATCGAAGTCGAGCGTGGTCTGCTCGACCTCCTTCCTCCCCTTGCGTGACGACGGAATGGGGATGAACGACTCGCTGCGGCGACGCCCGGGCAGGATCTCGCCGGTCGGACCCTGCGGCCCCATCTCGAAATGGCGATCAGGCCCCACATACGGCGAGTTGAGAATCGGATTGTCAAGCCCGGTCCCGCTCACCTGCACTCCCCCGTCGCCGTCACCCTCGGATGGTATGCCTTCGCTGTGAGTCGCATTCGCGTGACTGCGTTGGGGCCATCTCAGCGAGTTCGGGTCTCGCCGATTACGCCACGTCTATCCTGCGCGGACGGGGCGACAAACAGAGGGCGGGAGGAACCGGGTGGCTGATCTACTCGACGGGCTCGGGCGGGCCTTTGGCACCCGCAACGCAAACGCACGATCCACCGCCGCGCTCCTTACCAACCCGGGGTGTGAGCGTCGCACAGTGCTCGACGCCGCTCGGGTGGATCTCGTCGCGGTCGCCGAGCGTCTCGGATCGCCCACACAGTTCGGGCAGTCGCCATTCGCCATCGGACAGGGCAACAGGTTCGAGCAGCGCATCAAGGAAGACGACTACGCCGCACTGGTCGTCGCCATCAACGACCTGCTCCACATCTTCGATGGCGTGGACGACTTCCGGTCGGTGAACCTCGAGCGGGTCCCGGGGCTGAAGGGGAGAGCGCTCATCAAGGCACGAGCCGAGCAGACCGCGGATGTGCTCGAGGCCATCGCCAATGGTGACCCCGATGCTCCCCACGTGGTGGACCACGGGGTGACCAGCCTCGACGTAGGGGACAACACCGTCTACCTCGAGCAGGACGCGCTGGCGTTCCGCGACGGTGAGGACCTGCGCATCTGCGAGATCAAGGGATTCCCGATCATCGACGGCACGGCCAGTCCCGTGAAGGTGGGGGCGGCCGCCCGCCAGACTGCGGTCTACGTCGCGTCGATTCAAGACACCCTCGCGGCGCGCGGTTTCGATCCCGGTTTCGTCAGTTCCGAGGTCATTCTGGTTTGCCCGAAGAACTTCTCGATCGGCCCGGTTGCCGTACTGGTCGATGTCGACCGCGAGGTCCGCGCGCTGCGCCGCCAGCTACGGCGCCGGATCGCGGTCACATCGCTGCTTGACCAGATCGAGGATGGTGCCACGAGTCTCGGCGAGGATCTGGGCGACCTGGTTGCCGCCGCCGGTGCTGTCGAGGTCGGCACGGACGCGGACAGAGCCACGACCCGACGACTCGTCGGTCAACTGCACTACCTCTACTCACCTGGGTGCATCGCCGAGTGCGACCTGGCCCGCCACTGCCGCTCGTGCAGCGAGGCCGCGGACGACCCAGCCCGTCTCGGCGGCGATGTCGCCACCCTGCTGGGAGGGCTCGACACCGTGGCGTCCGCCCTCGCCATCATCGACGGCGCGCCAGCCACGCCGGACCAGGCTGAAGTCGCCGATCTGCTGCGCACGGCCGACAGGGCGATCGGCGAGGCCATGGGAACGGCACCGTGAGCGCGCTGGACGTCGTGCTGCGGCTGCGGGCCGTGAGCAGCGGCAACGCCCAACCGAGAACGACCATGCGCCACCGGCACCTGGACGACGACCCTCTTGTGGTCGTGGCGTACCGGTTGGCTGGCGAGTCGGCCGCGCCGCTTGGCCTCATGTACGGCAGTCGTGAAGCCGACCCGACGCTGCTCGTCGCACCCGAGCCCCGCAATCGTCAGATCCGATTCCAAGAGGTCTTCAATCCCTTCGCCGTCGACCTGAATCGCTACGTCGCCGACCGCAGTGCCACGAAGGAGGCAGAACGAGGCCGTCCAACCTGCCAGCGAGCGCCACAGGTGCTCATGGCGAACTCGGCAACCGCAGAGTTCGTGGGCCCGCTCCTCGGTCGATCATTGCGGTACCTCAGCACGGAGGGTGACTACGCCGTGCCAGAGGACACCGTGGTCGCCGGCGCGCACCTGACCTGGCTCGGCCTGCAAGCCGAGTTGCCGGGATCGTCGGTGATACTCGCAGCCACCGAGCTGTTGCGGCGACATTGGGTGGCTGGGCTCAGCGACCTCGAATCCGAGGACCTCCACGTTCAGTTGGCCTGGATCGATCCACCCGCCGGGTCAACGGGGAGCACTGCCGCTGCAGCCGTGGAGGACAACCGATTCGCCGGTGTCCTGCCAGCGGCAGGCCCCACACCCGACCCGACCTGGGACCGAGACGTGCTGGATCCGCTCGTAACCGACTTCAACGAGCAGCGCGAGCGATCGGATGAACATGGCGTGGTGACGCGGCTCGGTACTGACATACGAGCAGCCGTCGAAGCGGCTCTCCGTCCGACCTGGGAGGCCACCTGGCGTTGCCGAGACCTGGTGTTGAAGCTGCCTGAAGCAGAGTCCGTGACCGCTCGATGGGCGAATGATCGGAGGGAGTTCACACGCCACATCGACCGGGTCGAAGCCGGAGAAGCTCGCTTCCGGGTGCGGGACAACGTGAAGCAGACCGCATTCATGGTCAGCCAGCGCGAGGCAGCGCAGTCGGCGTTGGAGTCGAACGAGGCGTTGGACGACCCGCTCGTTCTCGCCGCTGCGATCGGTGACGGCCAGGCGATCGCCGGCACCGTCACCAGGGTGGACAAGCCGATCGTCGAGATCGAGCTCTCGGGACCGTGCCCGGTGCCGCTGGGCACGGAGCTGTTCTGGACGAACATGCGAGGTGGGAACTGCTCGGTGGTCGTCACCGCCACCACATCCGACGTGCCCTTCACCGCGGTGCTGACCACCCGGAAGGGGAAGACGAAGTACTACCCGGTCGTCGGCGAGCGCGCGGCCTACGCCCCGTTCAAAGACGCCTACATGCCGTCGCCGTCCATGCCGATCGACGTGCCCTGGACGCACCAGGGCCCCGAGGCACCGCTGCCAGTCCCCGAGGTCCCAGAGTGAGTAGCGGTCACCGCGACCCGTCGAAGGCAGCGAAGAAGGTCACCGACGCCGCCACCGCCGACTTGCTCTCAGCTGATCACTTGGCCGTGGTGGTCGACTCACCTCCCGGAGCGGGCAAGTCGACGTTCGTGGTCGGCACAGCCGTGCGGCTCGCCAAGGATCAGGACCAGGTGCCCATCGTCGCCCAAACCAACGCGCAGGCGGATGACCTCGTCCGGTCACTGCTGCGCCACCCTGGTCAGCTTGCGATCGGACGCCTCACAGGCACCAGCGGTGGTAGCGGACTCGACAAGGCACCCAACCTCACGATCTCCCCGGACATCAACGCCCTGGACGACTGCTCAGTGATCGTGGGTACCGCGGCGAAGTGGGCGTACGTCGCCAGCAAGATCTGGCCGTACGACGCCGGCATCATCGACGAGGCGTACCAGATGCGGTCCGACCAGCTGCTCTACGTGGGCCAGGTGTTCAATCGGGCGTTGATGGTGGGCGACCCCGGCCAGCTCGATCCGTTCTCGCCGATCGATGACGAGCGGTGGCGTGGTTACGCCGACGGGCCGATCAACCCAGCAGTGGCGACCGTGCTCCACAACCACCCCACCAGTCCTGTGCATCGGTTGCCGGTGTCTTGGCGGCTTCCTGCCCTGTGTGCCCCACTGGTCTCGGAGGCGTTCTATCCGACGATTCCATTCGAGGCGGGTACGACGGTTCCTGATCGGAGGTTGGAGGTCGAGGGCACCGGATCTACGCGAGTTGACCGTGCCATCGAGTTGGCGGCAGACGCAGGCTGGTCGTATCTGGAGTTGGACAAACGAGTGGTTCCGCCGACCGATCGAGAGGCCGTGGCGACGGTGGTCGAGGTCGTAGTCCGGCTGCTTTCTGTGGATATCTCGGTGATTGACTCGTCGCGGGATCCCGTGGAGGCGCCGCTTTCCGCCGGCGGGGTGGCGATCGGCGTGGTCCACCGCAACCAGCGGGCGGCGGTACTGCTCGAGCTTGACCGTCAGGCCCAGTTGCTCGGGCTGGATGTGTCAGGTGTCGTCGTGGACACGGCAAACCGCCTGCAGGGCCGGGAGTTCGACGTGGTCGTGGTACTCCACCCCCTGTCGGGGCGGGCCTCGGCCTCCGAGTTCCACCTCGAAACGGGCCGGCTCTGCGTGCTGCTCTCCCGTCACCGCCAAGCCTGCATCTTGGTCGGGCGCGCCGGCATCGCCGACGTGCTCGACGCTCACCCCGGGGACACTCCCATATGGATCGGAGCCCCCATTCCCGTCCCCGACGGGTGGGAAGCCAATCAGATCGTCCTCGAACGCCTCCTGACGCTGCGGGTCTGAGGCGGGCTCAGGCCACACTCAACCCGCTGTCATCCCATCGCGTCGAGTTCCCTCAGCCGGAAACAATGCGCGAGACCCCCCAATAGTTCGAGAGCAGATGAGACTCCCCCTGGCCGCCCCTGGGGGACCCCCTCGGGGGCCGGGGGCACGGGCTCTGCTCCCACACGCCGGCCGAACGTGAACCACTGAATCAGCGACACGCTTCGCCCGGTCAGGGGCTGCGGGACCCGCCTTCCGCCCTACTCGCTCGGCGGGGATCTGGCCGGCGTCGCCGCTACGGCGACGGGTGCACCGGCGATATCCCATCGCGCGTCCATCGCGCGTGCGGTGCGATTCGGCCGTGTCCGCCCGCATCCGAAATCCCCGCAGTTGCACCGTTCCCGTCCGCCCGAGTCCGCCCGAATCTGGCCCGGTAGCGTTCGGGACGCTGAGGCCGCGGGTTCAAATCCCGCCTTCCCGACCAGGTGTTTTCTGCAGGAGCAAGCCACCGGCCAGGTCGATTTCGTTGACGACGAACGTGCGGGCGCCGAAGGGTAGGGATGAGCAAGCTCGAGACGCCGATGGTCTTCCGCCGGTGGGACGGGAGCGGCCCCGGCGGGGTTCTGGCTGAGGAGTCGCCGCTCGTAGCCAGGTCGGGGGCGACCCAGCGGCGCCGCGCCGACAGGGAGGAACCTCATTCGGGATGTACACGATCGGGATGGCGCGGCTCCATCGTGAACTTGCCAGGAAACGGGGGGCGGCCCCGGTGACCACCAGGATCCTCGCCACGACGACCGATCCCACGATGGCTGGCATGTGCGTCGATCTCGGTATCGAGTTCGAAGAGTCTGATCGAACACCAGTACCGCAGACGGCCGTCACCTCCTGTCGAGCAGTGGCGGCCTATCGAGCAATGGTGGCGCTCCGGGTGACGACATTCAGTATCCCCTGGGCACAACGGGGCGACGAGTGATCGGCTGCCTACGGCGGTGCACCAGAGGCGCTCGAGCCGGAACAACCCGACGATGCTCCCATGCGGCTGCCGTTGGCAACGGCGAGCCCGCGAGTGCCCGCGTTGTGGACAGTCGTCTGATGGGTGGTCGACGTGTCGGGCTTGCCCTGGGTCAGGGCTTGGGTCGTCGCCGGCGGAGTCGTGCGGTGACGTGCTCTTTCCAGAGGTTGTGGCCTTTGCAGCGCGGCCGCAGGTTGATGATGTCGGTGAGCCCGCCGTCGATCCAGGCCAGCAGGTGGTCGATCTCGCAGTGGTCTGAGCGGATGTCGCAGCCGGGTTGGTCGCAGGTGGGGAAGGCGATCATGGCGGCGTCGCGTTGGCGACCGGCGGCGAAGCGGCGGCGGTCGCTGTAGTTGAGAGGGACACCGTTGGGGTCGAGGGCGAGCACGTCGAACCAGCCGGCGACCGACGCCCAGACGGCTTGTTCGGGGGTGGCAGGGTCGCCGTTGACCCACTCGCAGCGCCGCTGGAGCGGGTAGGGGAACACTTCGGGGTCGCCGCCGCGGAGCTTGGCCAGGATGCGGGCAAGGGCGGTGAGGTAGGTGTCGTGGTCGCACACGATGGTGGTGCCGATATCGGGTTCGGGGCCGATGCCGGCGTGGGCTCTCGACGAGCGGGCCATCTCGATGAGGGCGTCGTGGCGGCGCTGGGCGGGGGTGCGGGCGAGGTCGAGGGCGGTGGCCGCGTCACCGAGTCGTTCGCGGGCTTCGGCCCAGTCCTGTTCCAACAGTCGTTGGTAGTGGCGGTCGAGCTCGGTGTGGGCCTCGTGGTAGCCCGCCTTGGAGAGCCAGGCGTCCAACTTGCCCTGACCCTCGAAGGTCTCGGACAGGTGCAGCGACCGTTCGTCGTCTTGGCGGGCGGCACGTTCCTCGGCGTCTTCGGGCATCACGATCGCGGTCCACGCCTTGACCTCGGCGTTGAACCCGTCGAAGGTGCGGGTGCGGGCGTAACCCAACAACAACTCCTCGTCGCGGGCGAACAGGTCGGCCAGCTTGGGCCGGTTGGCGTTGATGAGGACGTCGACGTGGTCCAGGGTGATCTCGCCGGCCGCGAACGCCTCGGCGGTGTGGGGCATAGTCCGCAGCTTGCGGGCGGCCCGCTGCAGGCGGGTCATCGTCTCATGCTTGGCGCGGCATCGCCGGGCCAGGTGATGGGCGGGCGCGAAGTCACCGGTGGCCTTGTGCTCCTTCGACGCGTCGAACGCCCCGACCGCCTCGACCGTGATGGCGTCGAGCACGGAGCCGGCCCTGACGAGCGCAACAGCGGTGTCGCCGAGGGTGGAGGAAGGCTGGTTGGCCCACACGACCGTGCGGAGCTTCTCGGCCGCCTCGAGGTAATTCAACAGTTCAGGACACACCACGACCACTCCCAACTACGCGAATCGAACAACGGGAAGCGGCAGTCAGACCAGATGGGCGCCCGTCCGAACCCGACACAACCAGGGTCCGGTGCACTCCTTCAGGACTACGAACTGATGTTCGATATCGTAGCTGGACCCAACCGCCGGCGCAAGCACCAAGCCCCAGAGATCAGCCGCCGTCGCATCCCCGTCGTCAGAGCGCCGAGGGATCCTCGTGTCGATCCAGTTCGCGACCGCCCCGTGAAGGCGCACGGGTGGTCTTGCCCGCCAGGTTCAACCTGGCGATCGCGATCTCGACAGCTCGCTCGTCGGCGCCGCTGATCGCACCCGTGGTCTCGACATCGACCACCACGAGGGGCTGGGCCCCGACCGGACGTGTCCAACCTCGGCGTGCCGAGTGCTGGCGAGCCGTGCAGCCACACCTCGGTCACGTTGGTGGCCAGTTCGCTCGACCGAACCTCGATGTCGTGCGCCGCCCACGACTCGGTGTGATCATCAACGACGTCCTTGTCGAGAACCAGGAGGCTGTAGCGACTCAGAGGTATCGTCCGGTTCTGTCGCTCGACGTCACGGTGTTCGATTCCGCTCGGCCTCGACGTGTCCGCCGTCGTGGCGACACTGCGAACCGATTGCAGGCCCGAGAGTTCGACGTGGTGATGGTCCTCCACCCGCTGTCTGACCGGGCCTCCGCCTCCGGGTTCCATCTCGAAACCGGCCCGCTCTGCGTCCTGCTCTCCCGTCACCGGCAAGCCTGCGCCGTGGTCCGGCGGGCCGGCATCGCCGACGTCCTCGACGCCCACCCCGGTGACACCCCCATCCGGATCGGCGCACCCACATCTGGTTCGGCGCACCCATCCCCGTCCCCGACGGCGGGGAAGCCAACCAGATCGTCCTCGAGCACCTCCTGGCCCTTCGGGTCTGAACCAAGCCGCAGATGGGCACCAGCGCTGAGCTCAGGAAGGGCTGATCGGTCGACTCCTGACTCCCGACACGCTACGTCAGCTACGCACGTCCAGGAGTGTCCGACGAACCGTTCGACGCACGCAGGTCCGGCTCGCCAGCACCAAGGTCCGCGGCGGCCCCCAGGACCGCTGGCCGATCAGGGCGATGGGTCCTCTGTCGGCCGGGACCGGGTGCCCCGCACCGACTCGAACCAGCGACTGTCGGCGGTGTTCCAGTGGGTGTCGAGGTACCCACCGCGGGTGGGGTTGGTCGAGAAGTAGTCGTCGTGGTTGCAGTCCAGGCGCATCTCGTTCGACCGGCCGGAGCACACGACTCGAAGCCCTCCGGAGCCGTCGTTGTAGCACATGATGTCGTAGTCATCGAGACAGTGCGCGAAGCGGCTGTGGTTCGGCGAGTTGGCCTGCACCGCTCCCATGGTGTGCATCAGTTCGTGCGCCTCGACGTGGCCGGCCACCAGGTTGAACACGGCGAAGAGGCACGTCTCGTCCACCCGCGTGAAGCCGCCGAACTGGTTGTTGTCGTTGGTCGCCGGATTGTCCGTCTCGTCGGGGAAGAGGGTGCCGAGGCCGACACACGTCGCCGAGTTGACGTTGGTCGGGCGCCCGGTGTCGGCCCACACGAGGTACTTGCGGTCGTTGCTGTTGAACCCCTGGGCCCGGAGCGACTCGACGAGTGACTGGAAGCCGTCGACGGGAATGGCCGACGCAGGGACGAGCACGGACCTCACCTGGACGTTGCAGTTCGCGTTGGTGGCCCATCGCACGTGGCGGCGGCCGCCGGTCTGCCTGGCGCTGGCGTCGTAGATGGCCTCGATCTGTCCCGCCCGCTGCTTCATCGTGCGCTTGAAGGTCGTGAACCGGTTGATCGTGCTGGAGTGCGCGTAGACCAACTGCACCCGGGCCCCGCTGGTGCCGTCGGTGTAGCACTGGATGCCGCTGGTGGCTTCGGGTGCCGCCCCGCCCTGCGCGGCAAGTGCCTGCGGGGTGACCGCCGGGTCGACCCCGTGCGTGCACATCGTGGGCCCGCCCGCCTCGACGACCTCGCCCACCACCCGGAGCGCCCCCGGGCAGGGGTCGACCCCGTCCGCGCCCAAGGCGCCCGGCGCGCCCGACGCGCCCGAAGGTGTCGACGCGCCGGCGACCGAGACCACCGCGGCAAGCAACGCGCCGAGGACAGTCGCCGTCACGAGCCTCGAACGGGGTGAGCGCGAGGATGCCGCCGACCGGGTCGCCGCCATCGCAACCGTGGCACCGTGCAATTGACCGAATGAACCCGCCATGACGACCCGCCTCAAGCCTTGCCCGAACGATGACGCGGGCCGACTCCGCCCGCTCGGACAGTCTCTGCCTGATCTCCGAAATGTCAAGGGCGATTCGGCCCGTGACCTACCGTGCTCCGCCGACCCACGGCAACGGGTTTGCGGGTCCGCGATCGCGCCGAGCCCTCGGGCCACCGCGCACGTTCACCACCAGATGGCTCGACACGTAGGTTGGTCGCATGAGCGAGCAGAGATCGGCGGCCGTCACCATCCCCGCCAACCGGTACAACGACCGGCAGTTCGTGATGGTCGAGAACAGCGGGCTGTGGCGGAAGAGCTGGCTGCTTG
>CXWK01014293.1_pt1 | contig 72879 bp, 72 predicted proteins | sample 590851 | NCBI WGS metagenome assembly CXWK01 (sample SAMEA3498364, study PRJEB10139) | wastewater metagenome | biome: wastewater treatment plant; material: activated sludge | place: Denmark | collected 2014-08-01 | reverse complement strand
CAAGGATTACACCAATCTGCAAGGCGCGTGGACCTTGATGCAGATCCCCGAGGTCGGCGGCGGCCTCGTCGCCATGGACCCGCACACCGGCCGCGTGCTCGCTGTCGCGGGCGGCTTCTCGTTCGCCATGAGCCAGTTCGACCGCGCGCTGCAGGCCAAACGTCAGCCGGGCTCATCGTTCAAGCCCATCGTATACGCGGCGGCGATCGATAACGGATATAAGCCGACGTCGATCATTCTCGATGCACCGATCGAGATCGAGCAAGGCCCGGGGCTCGACATCTGGAAGCCGGAAAATTACGAGAAAAACGAATCCGCGGGTCCGGCGACGCTGCGCTTCGGCGTTGAAAAATCCCGCAACCAGATGACCGTGCGCCTTGCGCAGGATCTGGGCATGCCGATCATCACCGAATATGCCAAGCGCTTCGGCGTCTACGACGACCTGTTGCCGGTTCTCTCCATGTCGCTGGGCGCTGGCGAGACCACGCTCATCAAGATGGCCACCGCTTATTGCATGCTCGCCAACGGCGGCAAGCAGGTGAAGTCGACCTTGATTGATCGTATCCAGGATCGCTGGGGCCGTACCGTCTGGCGTCACGACGAGCGCCAGTGCATGGGATGCACGGCCGATCATTGGGCCAGTCAGGCCGAGCCCGATCTGATCGACGACCGCAAGCAGATCATCGATCCTCACAGCGCGTATCAGATGACGTCGATCCTCGAAGGCGTCGTGCAGCGCGGAACGGCGACGTCGTTCAAGGCGCTGAACCGGCCGATCGCCGGCAAGACCGGCACGACGAACGAGGAAAAGGATACCTGGTTCATCGGCTTTACTCCCGACCTCGTGGTCGGCGTGTTCGTCGGCTACGACACGCCCAAGCCCATGGGCAAGGGCAACACCGGCGGCGCGATTGCGGCGCCGATCTTCGGCGATTTCGTCAAGCAGGCGTTGGCCGACAAGCCGGCGGCTCCGTTCCGCGTGCCACCCGGCATCAAGCTGGTGCGCGTCAACTATAAGACCGGCCTCAGGGCTGGCGGTGCGGCCGATGGCGAGCAGACCATCCTCGAAGCGTTCAAGCCCAACGAGGAGCCCGATGACGCCTATTCGGTCATCGGCCTGGCCAATACGTCTGCTGGCCCGGATGCCAATGGCGATGCCTATTCGCCTGATGCGCCCGGGGGACCTGCCGCCACGGCTCCACCCTCGCCGCCGTCTCGCGTCGGCCCTGGCGGGCTCTACTGACCAGATGATAGGCCGCACTGGGGCTCTGTTCTGAACCATCGACGCGCCGCTTGGGGCCAAGACAATAGTTGTCCCTGTCAGCGATGCGCTGCGCCGCTTGGCGCGTTTACAGGCGGCCCTGGCCCCACTATACGTCGCGACCTGAATTTCTGAGCCGAAGGCAGCTTCACTGCCTCTGTCGCGCCCGGCTCGGCCAATCTGCGGAGACATACCATGCGCGCTGAAGCGCAAAAGCTTTCAGAGTCCATCGAGGAGGCCTTCGTCCTCCTGAGGAGGTCTCTTTGACTGGGATACGGCGGAAGAACGGCTCGCCTCGCTGAACGCGAAGGCGGAAGACCCCAGCCTCTGGAACGACCCCAAGGCCGCGCAAAAGGTCATGCGGCAGCGTCAGATGCTGGAATCGGCCATCGCCGACTTGAAGCGGCTCGAAGGTGATTTCGACGACGCCAAGACGCTGATCGAACTGGGCGAGGCCGAGAATGACGAGGCCTCCGTCAGCGAAGGCGAGATGGCTTTAAAGCGCATCGATCATGATGTGCAGCGCCGCTCGGTCGAAGCGCTCTTGTCGGGTGAAGCCGACGGCATGAATACCTACCTCGAAGTTCATGCCGGCGCTGGCGGCACCGAAAGCCAGGATTGGGCGTCGATGCTGACTCGCATGTACATCCGCTGGGGCGAGCGGCGCGGCTACAAGGTTAAGCTGCTCGACGAAAGCCCGGGCGAAGAAGCCGGCCTCAAATCTGCGACACTCGAAATCGAAGGGCAGAACGCGTTCGGCTGGCTCAAAACGGAATCGGGCGTGCACCGGCTGGTGCGCATCTCGCCCTATGACTCGAACGCGCGGCGCCACACCAGCTTTGCTTCCGTCACCGTCTATCCGGTGATCGACGATTCCATCGACGTCGATGTCAATCCGTCCGATGTCGATATTTCGTTTGCGCGCGCTTCAGGCGCCGGCGGCCAGCACGTCAACCGGACGGAATCGGCGGTTCGCCTCGTCCACAAGCCGTCGGGCATCGTCATCTTCGCGCAGGAGCAGCGCTCCCAGCATCAGAACAAGGAAATCGCCTTCAAGCGCTTGAAGGCGCGCTTGTACGAGATGGAATTGAAGCGGCGTGAGGAGAAAGCCAACGCCGATCAGGCGGCCAAGACCGACATCGGCTGGGGCCATCAGATCCGGTCTTACGTTCTGCAGCCCTATCAGCTGGTGAAGGATCTGCGCACGGGCGAGACCTCGACCAACCCGGCCGCCGTGCTCGATGGCGATATCGATGGATTCATGGAGGCGGCACTGTCGCGGCGTATCAAGGGCGGCGCCGCCGACGTGGTCGAGGACATCGACTAGAGGCTTAGGGATCGCAGGTCAATCCGCAGGTGGGCCGCGACTGCCCAGGCCTGGAACCCGAGCAACGCACCGTGCGTTTGCGCCTCATGGATGCGGTCCGTACCAGCCGAGGGACAAGCGTCGCGCTCTTTATCGCCATGCTCGCGACGGCGATAGCGCTCGGCGGCGCACTCGCTCACGTCTTTGCACTTCCAAACAAGATCGATCTCAATCGCGACGCCTATTTCACTGTGCAGCAGATCTACGCCGGGTGGTCGCGGTTCGGGTACGTCCTCGCCGTGCAATTCTCTGCAATTGTTGCGGTCATGGTATTGAGCCGCAATGACCGGAGGGTCCTCTGGCTTGCCGGCGTGGCGTTGGTGGGGCTCCTGGCGGCCCAGACGGTGTTCTGGATGCTGACCCAACCGGCCAACGCCTGGACCGAGAACTGGACCCGGCAACCCGACAATTGGGAGGAACTCAGGACGCAGTGGGAATACTCCCACGCCGCCGGTGCGCTGTGTCAGCTCACGGCCATGATCGCTTTGATCGTCGCGGCACTGGCGAGGCAGCGTTAACGTGCCGAAGCGGGTGGCGCGGCGCGCCAATCGTGCTATGCGGGATCGTCCCCCAGCCTCAACGCATGCTGACGTATGTCCCGCCACCTGTCCCTCATCTCGACATCCGGCTTTGCCGATTATCAGCTGCTCGACTCAGGCGGCGGGCGCAAGCTTGAGAAATTCGGCAAGATCACGGTCGACCGGCCCGAGCCGCAGGCGCTGTGGCAGCCGCGGCTCGGCAAACCCGAGTGGGCCAAAGCGCATGCGGTGTTTTCAGCCTCCGGCGAAGACGACGAGAAGGGCAGGTGGCGTATCGACAAGCCGGTGCCGGAGGCCTGGCCGGTCAAAGTCCCGTTCGATGCCAATAACGCGATCACCATGCACTGCAAGCTCGCTGGCCTTTGGCACCTGGGCCTGTTTCCCGAGCAGCTGCCGCATTGGCAGTGGATGCTGGAGCGGCTGCGCACCGTGAAGGGTGAGACGCCACGGGTGTTGAACCTGTTCGGCTACACGGGGGCGGCGTCATTGCTGGCCGCGCGCGCCGGCGCGGAGGTGACGCACGTCGATGCGTCCAAGAAGGCGATTGCCTGGGGCCGCGAAAACCAGACGGCCTCGAAACTCGACGCTGCAAAAATCCGCTGGCTGCTCGACGATGCGTCGAAGTTCGTGGCCCGTGACGTGCGCCGGGGTAAGACCTATCATGTGATCCTCGTCGATCCGCCGAAGTTCGGCCGCGGGCCGGAAGGCGAAATCTGGGATCTGTTCACGTCGCTTCCAGCGTTTCTCGATGATTGCGTCAAGCTTCTCGCTCCGCAGCAGGCGGCCATGGTGCTGACGGTTTATGCCATCCGCGCCTCGTCGCTGGCCTTCGAGCAATTGATGCGCGATGCCTTGTCCTCGCGCGGCGGAACGTTTTCGGCAGGCGAACTCGCCATTCAATCGAACACGGGTCCGGCCGTGCCGACGTCCCTGTTCGTCCGCTGGAACATGTGAGCCATGCGCGAAGCCAAGGTCATCACCAGTCTGACGAACGATCGCATCAAGGCCATCAAGGCGTTGGAAATGCGCAAAGCGCGCAAGGAAACCGGGCTCTTTGTAGCGGAAGGCGCTTCCCTTCTCGTCACCGCTCGCCAGCATGGGCACGCGCCGGAATCGCTGGTCTATCAGGCCGGCGCGATCGAAGGTCCGGTGCAAAAAGGGCTCGTTGCCTCGGCCCTCAAGGCCGGCGCGGAAGTGCTTGAAGTTTCGGAAGCGGTGCTGGGCAAGCTCGCCTCGAAGGACAATCCGCAGACCATGCTTGGCGTCTTCAAGCAGTCGTTTGCGCCACCGCCGGAGCCAAAAGGCATCAAGCCGTCAGCGGCGTGGCTCGCACTCGAAGAAGTGCGCGACCCCGGCAACCTCGGCACCATTATCAGAACAGCCGATGCCACCGGCATCGATGGCGTCATATTGATTGGTACCTGTTGCGATCCTTTCTCGATCGAAGCGGTGCGCGCCACCATGGGCTCGATCTTCGCCGTACCGCTCGTCAAGCTGACGCAGGATGCCTTCATCGAACTTTCCAGCTGCTGGCCGGGCGATGTGATCGGCACGCATCTGAAAGCCACTGAGGATTTCCGGGCGGCGTCACCGCGCCCGCCGCAGCTCGTTGTCATGGGCGGCGAGGGGCCGGGTCTTTCTTCCAAAGTCGCCGACACCTGCAGCCGGCTCGTCAAAATTCCGATGGCGGGCGATCTCGACAGTCTCAACCTTGCGATTGCGACCGCGCTGATGCTGTATCAGATCCGCGGCCCGCACCTGAAGCTGTGACACGCCATGCGCATCGAATATCATCGCACGCTCATCGCCGACGAAGTGCGCAATGATGCCTTCTTTGCGGCGCTGAAGAGCGTCATCGAGCCGGGCAAGACCGTCGTTGCCGACATCGGTGCCGGCACCGGCTTGCTGGGGCTGATGGCCGCCAAGCTCGGCGCGAAACAGGTTTATCTCTATGAGACGGCAGAGGTCGCCTCCGTCGCCGCCAAGGTCATCAACGCCAACCGCGCCCGGTCGTGCCAGATCTTCGCCTGTCATTCGACCGAGTTCGACAATCCGCCCAAGGTGGACGTCGTGGTGTCCGAAACGCTCGGCAACTATGCGTTCGAGGAAAACATTATCGACACGCTGCACGATGCCCGTCGCCGGCACTTGAAGCCGGGCGGGATCATCATCCCGTCGCGCGTGACGCAGTACGTGTCGCCCGTTGTAGGTCCCCGGATCGACCGTGAATTGCGCGCCTGGGAACGTGTTGGCCACGGGCTCGATTTCTCGGCCGCGCAAGCGATGTCGTTCAACAACGTCTATGTGCGCACGCTGCAACCTAGTGAGCTGTTGCGGAATGGCGCTGATGCCAAGGCGTGGGACGAAGTCGACTTCGCCTCCGGCGGCCGGTCCCACCGCAAGGGCGAAGTCAGCTGGAAGATTGCGGAACAGCAAACGGTTTACGGCTTCGCCTACTGGTGGACAGCCCAGCTCGTGCCGAAAGTCTCATTGTCGACCGCGCCCGGTGCGCCGCAAACGCATTGGGAACAGCTCTACTTCCCCTTGCAGGAGCCCATCGCCGTCAAGAAAGGCGAACAGGTTTCGTTGTCGCTGCGCTCTAAATCTTCAGAGGAGGGCGGTACGCATCTGGCTTGGACGGCTGTGCATCTCAATTCCGCCGGATCGCTGCTGCGGCGGCACGCACACGATCTCGACAAGGGCTACCTGCCCTGATTGGCCCCGTCAGCCTTGATTGCGGCGCCAAGATTGCGGAAAATTTCATGCAGTTTGGCGTCAAACCCTAGCGGCTTCGTTAGCCGCACCTTTTCGTGTCCCGGCTAAAACATTCGTCATGATCGAAGGCCGAGGGTGCCATGGCATATTTTGAACTCCTGCAACGCGATTATTCCGATTGGATGGCGCAGAGCGCGGCCGCAGGCCAAGCCGTTGCGCCATTGGATGCGGCGGCGGCCGTGATCGACAGAGCCTTGTCTACCGTGTTGGAATCGGCGCTTTTCGACATTGAGCAGGCCGGCGTGTTTTGCGCCGTTTCCGCCAGCCTCGCTGGCGCGATGCAGACGCCAGCGGGGGAGCGCCTGCCGGCATCGCATCTTGCAACCTACGCGCCGGTTGAAGACGACGCTTATCCCTATCTGAAGCGGCGGTTGATCGAGACAGGCGCGCCGTCCGAAATTGTCGTGGCGCTTGAAACGCATCATGCCCGCGTCAACTTCGCTCGAAAGCTCACGCGCGCGCTTCTCACCGCGCCGCCTGACGCTCACTCGGCTGCCGCCGGCGACGAAATCGAGAAGCTGCACGATGCCTGGTGCCGTGCCTGTGCGGCGGCGCTGAATGCGTCGCGCACCGTGCGCGCGGCGCTGGCGCGATCTGGAGCGCCCGTCGCGCGTGCGCCGTTCGAGGGCCGCGAGGCGGTGATGCATCAGGCCGCCAAGGGCGCGCGGCCCTGCATCGATGCGGGCGGCGGTATCACGGTTCCGGGCTGGGCGGAAAAACGCAAGGCGGCGCGTTACCTCATCAACCGTCCGGCGCAGGTGAAGATTGACGGCGTGACGTTTCCGGTCGTCATCAAGGACGCATCGGTATCCGGGCTCGGGCTCTTGAAGGCGCCGGGCAACTCGGCGCCGGGTCTCGCCGTCACCGTTATCCTCGATGGCGGAGACGTCGTCACGGGCCGCATTGCCTGGTGCCGGAGTGGCGCCGCCGGCGTGGCCCTGGATACCCCGCTGCCACCCGATCATGCGCTGTTCGCTGAGCTGGCGGGCTAGCTGGCCGCCGCCGGTTGGCGTTCCGGGAAGGGCCAAATGGTCCGCGAGCCCCGATGTGGCGCGACGGGGCCCCCGTCGTCAGCAATGAAATCCGTTGTGACGCTGTGTGCGGCCGTCGCCGTGGCGGGCTATCCACAAGCCGGGTGCCCGCGACGCCCGAGGTGTTGCGCGCCTGCAGAAAATGCTAAGCGAAGACCGTCGAAAGCCGGGAGATTTAACTCATGATGCTGCTGATTGTCGGACTTGCGCTCTTCTTTGCCGTCCATTTGCTGCCGACGGCGCCGGAGGTTCGCGACGGATTTCGGGCGCGGCTTGGCGAAGGGCCTTACAAAATCGCCTTTTCGGTCGTCTCGCTCATCGGTTTTGCCGTGATCGTGCTCGGTTATCATAAAATGCAGCTTCATCCGGGCAAGAACCCGGTGCTCTACGATCCGCCGGAGATGATGCGTCACATCACGATGGCGTTGATGCTGCCGGCGATGATCCTGCTGGTCGCGGCATACGTCCCGTCGAAAATCCGCACGATGGTCAAGCATCCGATGCTGGCTGCGGTCAAGCTCTGGGCGTTGGCTCACCTGCTGTCGAACGGAGACGTCGCCTCGCTTCTGCTGTTCGGATCGTTCCTCGCCTACGGCATCTATGACCGCATCTCGGTCAAGAAGCGCGGCGCGCAGGGGCCGCTCGGCGCCAAGCAGGCGTCCAGCATCGTCAACGATGTGATCGTGGTGGCGGTGGGAACGGCGCTCTATTTCGCGCTTGTTCACGGCGGTCACGAGTGGCTGATTGGCGTACCGCCGCTGCCGGCGCTCAGCGTGTCAGCAGTGTGAACTCGGTTCCAGGGCCGTTTTCGTTGTTATGCAATGCCCGGTCGGACACGATGAGTGAGGCGCCCGGCCGGGCCCGTTCCATGATGAGATCGAGAACGTCGTCGGGAATCTCGAAAGCGTTGAGGGCGGCCATGGCCTGCTGAACGGAGCCAGCGCTGCGCCGCGTATCGGCTTCGCGTTTCTTCTTGCGCGACCCCTCATCGGCGTCATCTCCGCCGCCAATGGCTGCGCCTTGAGCGCTGACGTGCAGCCACTGGAACTTGTCGGGTTCGCGCTCGTCATACTTCATGGCCGTGAAGACGTGGGTGCCGACCTTGCCGGCCGTACGATCGACGGCTATCGGCGCTTCCAGCACCGGCTCGAAACCCTGACGCACGTAAATGCGTTCGGTCTTGAGGCTGATTAGCACGGACAGCGGCTTGTTGCGCCGTGCCAGATCCTTGTTGGCTTCGATCAATGCCGATTGGGCTGAACGCAGCCGGGTCTGCACGTCGCGCACCTCGGCGACGACGGCCGCTTTCGCCTCATCGGCCGTCTTGAGCGCGGCTTCGGCGGCGATGACGCCCTTCATCGGATCAGCCGCATCCTTACGGACACGGTCCAGTTCGATTGTCGCGTCGAGGATCGCATCCTCGAAATCGGCTTCGCGATCTTCGGCAGCCAGGGCAGGTTGCGGCTCACCACGATTTTGCTTGGTGGCGGCAGCTCTGGCATTGGGATTGCGCATGAAGCTGGCGAATTGCGACCGGGCATTGGCCAACCGCTTTTCCGCATCAGCGACGATATTGACGACGGAGGAGGCTGACTTGCGCTCGGCCGCCAGAGTGTCGGCGGCATCACTCGAAGCGCGCAGCGCCGCTTTGGCCTTGGCCGTGGTCGCAGCCTTCGCCGCTTCCGCGTCCTTCAGATCGTTCTTCAGCTTGGCGATTTTGTCGGCTGCCAGTTTCTCGGCCTCAGCGCGCGAGCGCGGCCGCTCCGGCTCGGTGACCGGTGCCGGCGTTTCGTTTGGCGCGACTGCGGGTGCGGTTGCCGCTTCGTTGGCGACAGCAGCGTTTGCAATGCCGATATAGCTCGGCAGCGCCACGCCATCCGTTGCCGTCACCGTGTTCGCCGCCACTTTGGTGTCGGGAATTTTCGCTTCCGGCATGCTTGAAGACGCAGGTGAGACATCGGCAGACGTATCTTTGAAGTCAGCGGGCAGCGGCCGATAAAGGTTCGCGTGCTCTATGGGCGCCGGCCGCGTCTCATCGTTGGTGACGATGACGCGGTTGCCCTGGCGGGTCAGCGAGAAGATCGATCTGGCGAACGAATAGGGCAGGCGAATGCAGCCGTGCGAGGCGCGATATCCGGGCACGACGCCCGCATGCAATGCGATGCCCGACCACGTGATGCGCTGCATGAAGGGCATCTGGGCCCCGGCGTAGATATTGCTCTCGTGATATTGTTTCTTTTCCAAAATAGAGAATACGCCGGTCGGCGTGTCGAAGCCTGGCTGTCCACTCGAAATGCGCGATGAGGTGATCTCACCTTTATCGTCGAAAATGCGGATCTTCTGCTTGCGCAGCGATACGAGCACGATGAGCGGGCCATCGCTGCGGGCCGACAGGGACTGGGATTTAAGGGCGACACTGCGTGTTTCGGCTCGGACGGCAGTTCCGGCCGGCATGGTCAGCACAGCCGAAAGAGCAGCGAGAGCGGCCATCGCCCCTGCCGTCGGCACACCAAAATTGCTGGTCGAAATCCTACGCACGTGCCCACCCACCCGAATACCGTACGCCACTGAAAGCTGCCCAAAGTCGCGTCTTGGACAAAGCTAACAGCCCCGAGCTTCTCTTTGGTTAGCAGACTGGATTGTTCGTTTGCAACGAGATCAGTGGTCTGTCGCAGCTGCAATCATAAAGATGTTGCGCAAAATCAACGATTTGCTGTGAAGTCTCGCCGGTGTGCGCCCGCTTGCGGGATTTACCAATGGCGCGGTGTCCGGCTGCGGCTAGGGGCTATCGCCGCCGCCTGACAGACCTTATCCTTGCTGTTCAACGCCAGCCGAAGGGGCCCAAGCCTCGATGTCACTGCAAGTCGCCAAGCGCCGTCTGATGGCGCCGCATATCACGGCCAAGAAGGGTGTGGAGCCCATCGTCTCGCTCACTTCTTACCATGCACACACAGCCGCAATCGCCGATAAATATTGCGATTTTCTGCTGGTGGGCGACAGCCTCGGCATGGTGATGCACGGCTACGAGACGACCGTGCCGGTGCCGCTCGATCTCATGATCATGCACGGCCGGGCGGTGGTGCGCGGGTCCAGCCGGGCACTGGTTGTCGTCGATATGCCGTTTGGCACGTATGAGGAAAGTCCTTCGGTCGCTTTCCGCAACGCAGCGCGAGTGATGAAGGAAACCGACTGCGGAGCGGTGAAGCTGGAAGGCGGCCGCCGAATGGCTGAGACCATCCGATATCTCGTCGATCGCGGCATTCCGGTCATGGCCCATATTGGGCTGACCCCTCAATCGATCAACGTGATTGGCGGCTTCAAGACCCAGGGCCGGGATCGCGATCAGTGGCAGGCGCTCGAGGACGATGCCAGGCTGGTGGCCGATGCCGGCGCCTTTGCCGTCGTGCTCGAAGCGGTGACCGCGCCGCTTGCTGAACGCATTACCGCGGCGATACCTATCCCCACCATCGGAATCGGGGCGTCGCCCGCCTGCGACGGCCAGATCCTGGTCATGGAGGATATGCTCGGCCTGTCGCCAAAGGTACCCAAATTCGTCAAGGAATTCGGCGCGATAGGGGCCGCGATCGAAGGCGCGATCGCGTCATATGCGGGCGAGGTCAGGGCCCGCACGTTCCCGGGGCCGGAGCATACCTATCACATGAAGGACACGGCGGACGATGCTCCGGCAAAATCAGGTGGCGTGGGCAAGGCCCTGGCCGGGGCCACGAAAAAGCCGAAAAATCAAAGCACCTGAAGGCTGAGCGTGGTCCACCAGTTAATCCATGGCTTTTGACCTGTGGGGCTTGCCCCCGCCCTTGCCGCCGTGATCTATGCCGGAGAGCACAGCGTGCGGTCGTGACCCGGTCAGGGCCGCGGCCGGATGGTGCGTCGAAATCAGCAATGCGCCGGTAACGGCAAATGGGAGACGCGCTTAGGACATGACCGACGAACGTGACAGTCTTCTGCGCGAGGTCGATGAAGAGCTTCGCCGCGAGCAGATGCAGAAGCTCTGGGAGCGCTACAACGGCCTGATCCTGGGCGGCGCGGCACTTATCATCCTGGCGGTCGGCGGATACAAAATCATGGAAAGCCGCCGCATCGCCGCCGCCGAAGCCGCCGGTGCTGAATATAGCGCCGCCATGAAGCTCAGCGACGATAACAAGACTTCAGAGGCCGACAAGGCGTTCAACACCATCGCTCAGAGTGGCGCTTCCGGCTACGGCGCGCTCGCGATGCTGCAACTCGCCGGGTCGCAGGTGAAAGAAGGCAAGACCGCCGAAGCGCTCGCCAACTACGAAGCGCTCGCCAAAAGCAGCGGCGCCGATGAACTGTTGAAAAGCTTCGCAACGCTCCAGGCCGCGTCGCTCCGCATGGGGGAAGCCGACTTTACCGAAATTGAGAATCGCCTCACGCCTTTGAGTGGCGATTCGAGCCCCTTCAAAATCAGCGCGCGCGAACTCATGGGTTTTGCCGCTTACAAGGCCGGAAAGCTCGATGTCGCGCGCAAGTATCTCGAGCCGCTGCTGATCGATCCCAAGGCAACCGCCTCGATCCAGGATCGCGTCAAGGTGGTGATGGGCGAGATCGCAAAGAGTGAGGTCGCCGCCAAGGCCGGCGCGCCCGCGGCACCGGCGGCAACCGCCCCGGCCGCAGCGCCCGCCGCCCCGGCAGCGGCGCCTGCACCGGCCGCTGAGAGCAAGCCGGCCGAGGCGGACAAGAAATAGCCGGCACTTCAGGCACCAAGAGTTGGGCAGCAGTCACAGGCAGCCATGAGCGGGACGGGGACAGTGAAACAGGGCATCGGGACGGCGCGAAAGCTGAGCCGCATCGCGGCTGTTGCTGTACTCTCAGGCCTTGCCGCCGCATGCGCGAGCGATGGGCCGTCCTTGCCCAAGATCGGCGATCTCAATCCGTTCAAGGAAAAGCCGCAGGCACTGCCCGGCAAGCGCATTCCGATTGTCCAGACGACGGAGAGCATTTCCAGCAATCTGGCGGAAGCCGACAGTCCCATATCCCTGCCGCCGCAGCAGACAAACGACAGCTGGTCACAGCCGGGCGGCGCCGCCAACAACGCCCCGGGGCACTTGGCGCTCAATGGTTCGGTGCGTCAGGTCTGGAGTGCCAGCGCGGGCGAAGGCTCGTCCAAGTACGGCCGCGTGATGGCGAGTCCGATCGTTGCCGACGGCCGCATTTTCACGCTCGATGCCGAAGGCAAGGTATCCGGCTTCTCGCTTTCGGGCGGCAAGATTTTCACGGTTTCGACCGTGCCTGAAACAGAATCCGGCAGCGGCGGCCACGGCGGCGGATTGGCCGCCGACAACGGCCGTCTTTACGTCGCCAACGGCTATGGCGTTGTCGCGGCCCTCGATCCGTCGTCGGGGCGGGTGCTGTGGCAGAAGAACATGGGCGCGCCGGTTCGCGCGGCTCCGACCGCATCGGGTGACAAGGTGTTCGTTGTCACTTTGCAGGGCCGCTTCTATTGCCTCAGCGGTGCTGACGGCGCGGAACTGTGGTCGTCGCGCGGCCTGCCGCAACAGGCGAGCATCATGACATCGACCAGCCCGGCGGTAGATGGCGACGTCGTCGTCGTGCCGTTTCCGTCCGGCGACGTGATGGCTCTGAAGGTTGCCGACGGAACGCCCGTGTGGACCGAAAATCTGGCCCGCACGCGCCAGACGTCGGAAATGGCGTCAATGAGCGATGTTGCCAGGCCGGCGATCGATAACGGTACGGTGTTCGCAGTCGGTCACGCGGGCCGAATGGTTGCCACCCAATCGAAGACCGGCGAGCGGCTCTGGTCGGTTAACGTGCCGGGCACGCAGACACCCTGGGTCGCCGGCGATTCCGTGTTTGTCGTCGACACACGCGGACAGCTGATGGCGCTGGCCCGTACCGACGGCAAAACACGCTGGTCGGCGCAGCTTCCGGCGGGCAATTGGTCGGGTCCCGTGCTTGCGGGCGGAATCCTGTGGCTCACCTCAAACAAGGGGCAGCTGGTCGGCGCCGAGGCCGCAACCGGCAAGATCGTCAGCCAGCAGGATCTCGGCGATGCCGTTTACATTCCCCCGGTCGTGGCCCAGGGCCGCATGTTCGTGCTGACCGACACGGCAAATCTTATCGCCCTCAACTGAGATCTGGGCTAGGAAGCCCTGATGCGCGAGGCCCCGTGAGGTGGCCTCGCCGTTTTTCGTGGCTTTCCTTCGTGATCTTCAATAACCGCTTTCACCTATGACCGCGCTTCCCGTCGTCGCCATCGTCGGCCGTCCCAATGTCGGCAAGTCGACGCTCTTCAATCGTCTGACCGGCACGCGTGCGGCGCTCGTCTCCGACATGCCGGGGCTGACGCGCGACCGGCGCGAAGGCAAGGCCGATCTGGGGGCCGGCACCTTCATTCGCCTCGTCGACACGGCGGGTCTTGAAGACGCACCCGCCGGCTCGATTGCCGACCGGATGCGCAAGCAGACCGAAAAGGCGATCGAGGACGCTGACCTCATCCTCTTCGTCATCGATGCGCGTGCGGGCGTGACGCCGACCGACACCGCGTTTGCCCGCCTGGTGCGTGCGTCGGGCAAGCCGCTCATTCTCGTTGCCAACAAGGCGGAAGGCCGCCAGGGCACGGACGGCTTTTACGATGCGTTCGCGCTCGGCTTCGGCGCGCCGCTGGCCATTTCCGCCGAGCACGGCGAAGGCATCGGCGATCTCGTCACCGATGTTGCCGCGGCGCTGGGCCTCAAGTTCAAGCCATCGAAGCGCAAAGGCCGTGGCGAGGACGACGAGGCTGATGCCGCGCCGCTGTCCGAAGAACCACTCAAGCCCATTCGCGTCGCCATCGTCGGCCGGCCGAACGCGGGCAAGTCGACGCTCGTCAACGCGCTTCTTGGCGAAGATCGCATGATCACGGGCCCCGAGCCCGGCCTGACGCGCGACAGCGTGGCGAGTGACATCGATTACAAGGGCCGGCCGGTCCGCCTGTTCGATACGGCGGGCCTCAGGCGCAAGGCGCGCATCACGGAGACGGCGGAAAAATTGTCGGCGAGCGATGCCGTGCGCGCTATCCGTTTCGCCGAGGTTGTCGTGCTTCTGATCGATGCAGAGCATCCATTCGAAAAGCAGGACCTGACCATCGGCTCGATGGCCGTTGATGAAGGCCGCGCGCTCGTCATTGCCGTCAACAAGTGGGATCTCGTCAGCGAGAAGCAGAAGGCGCTGCGCGAATTGCGCGAAACGGTTGCCGGGAGCCTGTCTCAGGTGCCGGGCGTATCGCTGGTCACCATCTCGGCCCGGGCCGAGAAGGGTCTCGACCAATTGATGGGTGCGATCCTCAAGACCTACGAGACCTGGAACCGGCGGGTATCCACGCCGCAGCTCAATCGCTGGCTGGAAGGCGCCTTGTCGCAGCATGCGCCGCCGGCCGTGTCAGGCCGCCGCATCAAAATCCGCTATGTCACTCAGCCCTCGACGCGGCCGCCGACTTTTGTGGCGTTTTGTCAAAGAGCTGAGGCTTTACCAAAGTCGTATCTGCGCTATCTGACCAATTCTCTGCGTGAAGCCTTTGATATTCCGGGCGTTCCGGTCCGCTTCAATTTGCGCAAGGGCGATAATCCGTTCGCCAAGCGATAAGGCCCCGGAAGTGCCATTTTTTGTCTCGAAGACACGGCCCTTCTGGCGTCCGCCCTTGGGACGCCCTAAGTACGGAATTGGATCCTGCGAACGTGCGGGGCACAGCGATCACAAGAGGACGACACATGCGTTTGACGAAAGCAACGTTTGCGGTTCTGGCCGCGTCACTGACGATGACGATCTCGGCGGCGGAGGCCTATTCCAAGAAGGTCAAGAATGCTTGCGCCGGTGACTATCAGAACTTCTGCTCGCAGTACGCGCCAGACAGTGCGCAGTTGCGCCGCTGCTTCGAAAGCAATCGAAAGTCCTTGAGCCGCTATTGCATCAACGCGCTGGTCGATGCCGGCGAAGTTCCTGCAAAGTACCTGAAGAAGTAAGCGCCCTAAAAGCGCAGCGGGCGGGAGCCGCGGCAGCAAACATAAAGAACGCTGCCACACTCACCGCCCGCACGGGCGTCAGCCGCATCAACTGGCGCCGCTCCGGACAGCGAGATATATATCGCTTGGCCCCGCGTTCAAGACCCGCAAGCGGGGAAAGCGCAAACGGCTCCGGACAGCGAAGCGATGACCGATAAGCCAGCCGATGTGATGTTCTATCACCTGGAGCGCCAGCCGCTCGAAAAGGTGTTGCCGCTGCTCGTCTCCAAGACGCTGGAACGGGGTTGGCGCGCGGTGATCCAGGCCGGTTCCCAGGAGCGGCTGGAAGCGCTCGATCAGGCGCTGTGGACCTTCAACGATGATAGCTTTCTGCCGCACGGGACCGCCAAGACCGGATTTGCGGCCGACCAGCCGGTCTATTTGACGACCGGTGATGACACCCCCAACGGCGCAGGCGTGCGTTTTCTTGTCGATGGGGCCCGCACAGCCCAGTTCACCGGGCTCGAACGCATCGTCTACATGTTCGCCGGCAACGAGGCAGAGGCCGTCGAGACGGCGCGCGCGGAGTGGAAGGCGGCCAAGGCGGCCGGATGCGCCGTCACCTATTGGCAGCAGACCGAAGCTGGGACCTGGCAAAAGAAGGCTTGAGGCCGCTAAGCAAGCCGGTCGCCGAGCCTTGACACCGGTGCGCCGGAACCGCTCTACCGCAGGCCATGAATTACCGTCACGCCTATCATGCCGGAAACTTTGCCGACGTCGTCAAGCACGCGGTGCTGGCGCGCATCCTCACATACATGAAGTTGAAGCGGCAGCCGTTCCGCGTGATCGACACGCACGCCGGCATCGGTCTCTACGATCTGAGTTCGGCGCAAGCACAGAAGACCGGCGAGTGGCAGGACGGAATTGGCCGCGTCGTTGCCGCGCGGTTCGACGCTCCTGTTCGCCAGTTGCTGCAACCCTATCTCGATGCGGTCGTGCATGTGAACGCGGGCGGCGGCATCACCCACTATCCCGGCAGTCCGCTCATCGCGCGCTATCTGATGCGGCGCGAGGATGTGCTGGTTCTCAACGAACTGCATCCCGAGGATTGCGCGGCGCTCAAAACTGCGACCAACAACATGCCGAACACGAAAGTACTTTCGCTCGACGGGTTCGTCGCGTTGAAGTCGCTGCTGCCGCCGAAGGAACGGCGCGGCGTCATCCTCATCGATCCGCCGTTCGAGGCGGCCGACGAATTCGATCGCGTGGCCGATGGTTTGCGTGACGGCCTGAGCCGCTTCTCCAACGGCATTTTCGCCGTCTGGTATCCGGTGAAGTCGGAAGCATCGGCGGAGCGTTTTGTCGACCGCATGACCGGTGCGGGGACCATCAAGGCGCTCGATGCGCGGCTCAGCATCTCAGCACCGTTTCCAGGGCTTGGACTGACGGAGACGGGTTTCTTCGTCATCAACCCGCCCTACCTGCTGGCCGCTGAGCTTGAGGACATGCTGCCGCCGCTGGCGGAGGTGCTGGAACAAGGTTCAGGATACGGCTCTCGCATCCGGCGCTGGGGCCTTTGACGGCGAAAATCATGCCAGCGCGGGTGCAGAGAGGCCCTTAAGCCTTGCGCGCCCGGAAAGTTTCCCTGATAATTTTGACGCACCCCCCTGGGCGGGCAGAGGTATTGCTTGCCGCCGTCACGCGACTGCCGGGGCTTTGCCGTTCCGCGCGTCGTGGTGATTGCAGTGATGCGATCCACCTCGCGGTCCGCCTCGCCGATGTCTCATCAGGCTCGCCCCCGGGCCAAATGGACTTCGGCGTGAGACTGCGCGAGGAGACTTCGCATGCGCCAGACCGGCACGGTCAAATTCTACAATTCGCAAAAGGGCTATGGATTCATCAAGCCCGATGACGGCGGTAAGGACGTATTCGTCCACGTCACCGCCGTCGAGCGTTCAGGCATCGGCGAACTGACGGAAGGCATGAAGATCTCGTTTGAGACCGAGCCGGACAAGCGCGGCAAAGGTCCAAAGGCCGTCAACCTGCAACAAGCAGGTTAGCACGCGAGCGAGACAAACGATTTGACACTTTGTTCCGTGACTGCGCGGACACTTTTGCGTGCCAAAAGCTGCAAGCGAATGGGGCTGTCATCGTTTGTGTAGTGCATGCGCGCCGCCTCCGGGGCAGTGTCGTGCCTCGTGATTCTCGAAACTCCCGGAGAAATTTCCATGATGACGTCGAAGACATTCATCGCCGCCGCCGCGTTGGCCGCCGCTTTTGCCATGTCAGCGAGCCCGCAACCGGCAGAAGCCGGCGCCTGCATGAAGAAGGCGGCCGAAGGCACCGGCAGTTCCGAGGAAGCAGCCAAGTTCCAGGTCTATGAAGCGCTGCTTCAGGCGACCGATTGGGGCGCCTGGGCCGCCTGGATGTCGACCGGCAAGACGCCCGGATACAAGGTCAACACCGTGAAATACAAGTGTGGCAAGGGTGGCCTTGGCGTGACCTGCCGCGGTCAGACGACGATCTGCAAGCTCTAAGCGGGCATTGCAGGGATCGTGATTTTGCAACTCACTGGAGTAATGGGATATGAAAAAGATTGTACTGGCCGCGTCTGCGGTTTTCGCAGCGGCGGCGATGGCCGGCCCGGCATTGGCGGGAAAATGCGTCATCGCAGGCGGTGAAGCGACGATGGTGACGGAGGACCTTGCCAAGTTCATGGCCGGCGCCGCGCTCAAGAATTCCATGGCCGCGCACAACTGGAAACCTCAGGGTGCGGTGAAAATGAAGTGCGATACGGCCAATGGCCTGCCGCATTGCGTGGCGAAACAGAAGGCCTGCGGTTGAGAGTTCCGCCTCGACGGGCCGCGTGTTTCTTACCGGCATCAGCGCATAGAAAAGCTCGCCGACCCAGAGGTTGGCGAGCTTTTCAATTTCAGTCTTGTGTTGCGGACGGCCTTATTACTTGGCCATCATGGAACGGATGATGCCGATGATCGCCATCAGAACGCCGCCGCCAGCGCCGCCGCTCGCGACCTGAGTGAGAATCGCCATCGGATCGAGACCGCCGCCAGCCGCCGTAGCCATCGGCAGATTGAGCAGCGATCCAAGGATCTGGCCGCCCAGACCGCCACCGACGATGCCGGCGATCGAATTGCCGAGCGTGCCGAGGCTGATGTTTTTGAACAGCGAGCCGGCAACGTTGCCGCCAAGGGCGCCGCTGATGAGCTGAACCAGAAGTGTTACGATGTCCATGTCGTCCTCCAAGAGCTTGATTATGGGGTCCTGACCCCAGATACGTGGCGCGCATAACGCGACGACGACACCAGGGGCGTGAGGCCAGTGCTTCTCTACACACCAACGAGTAGAATCATACCACAGGTAGCTACAATCGTCGGCTGCACGAGGAATGCGGGCATGGAAATAGAAGTTAAGAGTGATCGATAGGTGACAAGCGCCGCATACGGCGAATCATTCTGCCGCGGTCGGACGAGGCCAGCGGAAGGGAAGCTCACGTGCCGACGACCGGCGCGCCGTTCAATCTTGCCGGCCGCGACCGACCCGTGTGCGCTGGCATTCGTTCTGGTGCCGGCTCAGTGGAACGTTGCAGACGGGCCCCTTCTGCGGTGCGGCCAAGCCGCGCAAATGGCTAAAACCGCATTAAATCCACGGTTTTCGCGGGCTCGCCCTGTTCACGCCATGCTCGGCCGCCTATAAGAAGCGAAATTCGTTGGTTTTATTCAAGGAAAGCGGAGAACGACCATGCGTGTTGCGACCACACTGCTGACCGCGCTGGCCGCAGGAGCCGCGTTGGTGACCGTCACCGCATTGCCCGCGTCGGCCGCATGCACGCGGCTGGCGTTCTCGGTCAACGACTACGGTAAGGAAGGGCCAACGCGCGACGCCAAGGAATTGCTCGACAAGTACATTGCCAAGAAGATGGCCGAGAAGGGCGTGACCAAGTACACGACCGGCAAAAAGGATGTGACGTGCGAGCTGTTCTTGAACCTGATCCTGTTCGACGAGCATACGTGCAAGGCCGAAGCGACGGTATGCTGGGACGGCTCGGCGCTGCCGAAGTCGGAACAGGTGACGGCCGAGGGCAACGACGGCAAGCAGACCACCGGTTCGATCGAGAAGCCGGCAGCCAAGGCCGCCGAAAAGACCAAGGCAAAGGCGGACGATGCTTCGGTCGCCGCGGCGAAGTCTGAAAAGCCCGCCAAGGAAACGACCAAGCCGTCATCGGATAGCGCCGCCGCCAAGACCATCGAAGCCGCACCCGATGCAGCGTCCGCCCCGGCTGAAGTCGCACCCGTCCAGGCAGACGAAGCTCCAGCCGCCGCGCCGTGACGGTCGGCTGACAATTCGACTTGTCGAAATACAAGGACCCGCGGCGATGTCGCGGGTCTTTTTGTTTGGGTAGCAGAGGTGGCAGAAACAGATCACGCATCCCTGGGCGCGTTGAGGCGGTCGAGTCGCAGCCGGTGCCGGTCGTCGGTCAGCAGATGGACTGCGGCAATGCCGCTGGCGAGAACCGCAACCGCCGTCGCCCCTGCGATCAGGAACATGATCATGATTTGATACTTCGCGGCCTCGACAGGGTCGACACCGGCAAGGATCTGCCCGGTCATCATCCCCGGCAGGGAGACGATACCCGCCGCCGCCATGGCATTGAGGATCGGCATCAAACCGGTCCGCAGACTGCGGCGCAGAATATCCTCGAAGGCCTCGAACCGCGTCGCGCCGAGCGCCAATCGGGCTTCGATGTCGCGCCGTTCCTTGGCGGCCGACGTCTTGATGTTGTCGAGGACGAGCGAGACGCCGGACAGCGCGTTGCCGACCAGCATGCCGAGGATCGGCAGGGCGAAGCGAGGCGCAAACCAAGGCGACGGCTGGATAACGAGTAGTGCGATGAACGTCGTCAAGAGCCCGCTCAGAAACGCAGGACTCGAACTCAGAACGGTCGCATGCCAGGATTTGAATCTCCGCTCCTGACGCATCACGATCTCGGCCGTCGCGGCGATTGCCATGACGGCGGCGAACAGTACGGTCCATACCGCCGATGTCTGGTCGAAGATGAAGCGCAAGATCAGCGCCACGGCGGCAAGTTGCACGATCATGCGGATCGATGCGATCGTGAGGCTGCGCTCGAGTTTCAAGCCGTAGGCGAATGAGATCGCCCCGTTGAGGAACACCAGCAGCCCGGCGATGGCGAGGTCGAGAGCCGACAGCGGCACGTAATTGGTCATGGGCTCGCTCCGCGCGCGGATCTGAGAGGCCGGGCGAGCTGAAGGCGCACGTGCGCCAGCCGCCCGATCTGCTGCTCGTCGTGGCTGGCGAGAATGATGCTGCGGCCGGCCAGCAGTTCGAACTTGATCTGCTCTTCCACGAGGGCTGCGGCCTGCGGATCGAGCCCGCCGGTTGGTTCATCAAGCAGAAGCGCGCGAGGTTCGTCGAGCAGCGCGCGCACGAAGGCGAGGCGCTGGCGTTCGCCGGTTGATAGCTCGGCAATCGCCCGGTCGAGAATTTTTGCGTCGAGCCCGACGCTCGTCAGATGGCGCAGCACCCTTTCGGGTGGTTGGCCCGAGGCGAGGCCGAACGCGGCCCGCGCCGTCTCGGTCCACCAGGCCGGCTCGGCGCAGGCATAGCGCACGCGCTTGCGCCACTCAGGCGCTGGCATCTCGTTCTTCTCGGCGCCATCAAGGAATACATGACCTTCGGCGGGATCGAGATCGGCAATCGCCCGCAGCAATCGCGTCTTCCCCGAGCCGGACGGGCCTTCCACGGCCAGGCATTCCCCGTTCGCGACCGAAAACGACAGCGGCGGCAAAGGCGCGACCTTGAGAGTATCCACCCGCAACACGATTGAGCCCATCCCCAGTTGGCGCGGCCGGCCTCCGGTGTGGCAGCGCGGCGGGCCGTCAGGCCAAGAGCCTTACCAAGCCGCCTGCGCCGGGGCTAGCGGCGCTTTGTACAGTCGGGTGTCCTGGGCAGGGGAACGCGGCGCCTCAGGCGGCGACGCGGATATCGTGAAGCTTCATCTCGATGATTTCACGATTGAACGGCTTCAACAGGTAATCGTCGGCGCCAAACGAGAAAGCCTTGTTGATTTCGACGCTGTCGTTCTCGGAGGTCATGAAGATAATGTAGGGCGCGGTCTGCAGAGGCAGCGTGCGGACCTTGGAAAGGAAATCGTGGCAATTGCAGCTGGGCATCTGCCAGTCGAGCAGGATCAGATCCGGACTTTCGGTCTCAAGCCTCAAGTAGGCTTCTTCGTGCGTCTCCGCATCGCTGACGCGGAAGCCGAGCGCCTCGAATATGAGCCGGGTGTATTTGCGGATGATCGGCGAGTCGTCGACGACAAGGCAGTGCTGCATGCGATTTTTGCCCGGCGGTGGATGAAATGATCCAAGTCGCCGCAGCGTGCCGCAAATGTCTTAAGGCGTGCTTAAGAGATGTGCCGGATTTCGAAAGACTGGCCGGTTCGCGCCGGATTTATGCCAGCGGCCGGGCAACCAGCAGGATGTCGGCGCCATCTTTCAGGATCTCCAGCCGCATCTGTACGGTCTGGGCGATGCGCCACGTGTAGTAGCCCTGGATGTTCATGGAATCGAGCGGGATCGGCGTGCCGGAGACGAACTCGGTCAGATATTGCGGTGGCCGCGCGCCCGTGCCCTTGCAGCGGATGAGAAAACTCGGCGCGTCGAACGAACCGCCGATCGACACGTCAACTTCGCCGCCGCGCGGCAGCGCGGTGACGGCGAATGCGACGAGGTTCAACAACAGTTTGACCTTGTCCTTGCTGACGTGCCCAGGCGCGCCGCGCCAGATGAGTTTGTGCTTGCCCTGGGTGATGCCGACGAAGCCGCGGGAAATCTGTTCGGCCATCGTGAGATCGACGGTGGACCCGGCCGAGCCTGCCGCGCCGAACGCGAAACGCGCGAACTGGAGACGCGCCGATGCCTGTTCAGTGACGTTGCGAATGACGTTCAGAGCATAGGACTTGGCCTGCGCGTCGTCATCTTCATCAAGAATTTCAAGGCCGTTATAGATGGCGCCGACGGGATTGATGACGTCGTGGCAGATTTTGCTGGAAATCAGAGCGGCAAGTTCCAAATCCGACGGCTGCACGCGCTGGTTCATCGAAAGCCCCTTTTTTCAAACCTGGCATCGCAGGCTATGCGGCTTCTCTTTGCGCGACAGCGCGACGCGAGCATACAGGGGCCGCTTGCGAATATATCACCAGCTCTGATACATGCGCCGCAACGGCCTTGCCAAGTGCAACCGTGACATCAGTGGCCGGGGCAGCCCTTTAGCCAGTCATATGGGGCCCGGCGGCAACTGTCAGTGCTCACCGGCCGCTGATAGGCGGCGGTTCGGATAGCGCCTCTTCGATAGATTCGAATCACCGCAAAGGCTTATCAGCTCGTTATGACCGAAGAGACACTCACACGCCTTGGCGACGCGCTCCTTCCCGCCGTTCTGGAGGCGGGCCGAATTGAGATGCGCCATTTTACCGGTGGCGTCACGGTCGAGAAAAAAGCGGACGCCTCGCCCGTCACCGTGGCGGATCGCGAGGCCGAGGCTGTGCTCCTGGCGGCACTCGCCACGCTGGCCCCGGACATTCCTGTCATCGCCGAGGAGCAGGCGGCGGCAGGCACACTGCCGGAACATGGCGAAACATTTTTCCTGGTCGATGCGCTCGACGGCACCCGGCTGTTCGTCAACGGCAAGCCGGAATTCTCCGTCAATATCGGCCTCATCGACAAAGGACGGGCGGTATTTGGCCTCATCTACGTGCCGCCGACGGGTGAACTCTACCTGACGCGCGGCGGCGGGCCGTCTCAGTCTGCCGTTATCGGCCCCGATGCGAGTGAAGCCATGATCGCGGGATTGGTGTTCAAAGATCTTCAGGCCCGCGTCGCCGATCCCAGGCATCTGGTCGCCTTCAACAGCCGGCACGCGGGCGGCGCCGCGACGCCGTTTCTTGCCGCGCTCAACGTCAAGGATGCCCGCCCGCTCGGTTCGTCGCTCAAGTTCTGCAAAATCGCGGCCGGAGACGGCGATCTCTACGCCCGCTTCGGCGAAACCTACGAGTGGGACACGGCGGCCGGACAGGCCATTCTCGAAGCCGCGGGTGGATCGGTGACGACGGCCGGCGGGGACCTCCTCACCTACGGCCACCGTGAGCGCGGCTACCGCAACCCCCACTTCGTCGCCTGGGGCCGGAACGGCCTCAAGACGGCTTTTGAGCCCGTAGCCGTGCCATCCGGGCGCCGTTAGGGGGTCCAAGGGCCTCGTTTGGGCCCAGCGGCAATCGCAACTCGGCCATACTTTGGCGGAAAACTAGAGAGCTGTAAGGGGGGTGATTCGCGGCGCGACTGGTTCGCCATGCGCTGCCAGTTGAAGCGCGCCGCTGATCACCGCCAACACCAATGGAAATTCCGCGTGCCGCGCGACCTCCAGGGATGATGCTGATGCCCGCCAAGTCCTTTCTGAAATCGGCCATCGTGGCAGCGATTGCCGCACTCGCCGGTTCTACCGCCGCCGGGGCGGCCAATGATGCCTATTCCCCGTCAGGCGGTGGTGCCAGCACCTACGATGATTCCTATCGCGCCCCGCCATCGGGCGGCGAAGCGCCGCTCGACGATATCTACCGGCCGCAGAACGAACCCTACCGCCCACTCGACGGGTCGAGGCGTGAGCCCGCGCCCGACCAGGGCGGGTACGGGGAACCCTATGGTTCGCCGCCGGCCCAGGCCGATCGCGAGGAGCGCTATGAGCCGGTGGCTCCGAGCGATCAGGGGGGACCGCCGGAGGAGGGCAGCCGCGGCTCGTATTCGCAAAGCGAAATCGTTCGCGCCGGCCATGGCTTCTTCGGCAGCGTCAGCGGCGGCTTGGCGTCGGCGGTCGAATGGGCCTTTCAAAAGGCCGGCCGTCCGAACGGTTATATCCTCGGCCAGGATGCGGGCGGCGCCATCGTCGCCGGCCTGCGGTACGGCGAGGGCAAGCTCTATACGAAGGATGCAGGTGACCATAGGGTCTTCTGGCAAGGGCCGAGTGTCGGCTACGACTTCGGCGGCGAGGGCTCCAAGGTTATGGTTCTCGTCTACAACTTGCGCGACCCGTCGGACATTTATCAACGATTTGGGGGTGTTCAGGGAGCCGCCTATCTGGTCGGCGGGGTCAGCGTGCAGCTGCAGAAGGCTGGCGAGGTCACTCTGGCGCCGATCCGCTCCGGCGTCGGCCTCAGGTTAGGTGCCAATGTCGGATATTTGAAGTATACCCGTAACCCGACTTGGAACCCGTTCTGAGTCGCCGCACGTTGCGGCGGCTACAGTTCGTGCGGCCGGGTTGGGAGACCAGCAACGGCGCGCCCCAGTCGAGCGCCACGAACGACGATCATTGAGTGACTTGGGCAGGATGTTCGCTTGATCACCATTCACGCCGCCATGTTGGTGATTTTGGGCTTCCTGCTGGCGGCGTTGCTCGTGCTCGCCTTGATCGGCCCCTACCGGCGGCGCATCCGCCGCTTCGCCATGGAGCAGGTGAAGCGCACGCTGCCGCTCACCGAATCTGAAATTCGAGCCGACAAGGATGCCATCCGGGCCGAATTCGCCATCAACGTTCACAAGCTGGAAATGAAGCTAGAGGAGGCGGAGTTGGCCGCCGCCCGTCAGCTCATCGAGATCAACCGCCGCGATGCCAAGATCGTCGATCTGGAGCAGGCGATCGAAAGCCAGAAGCTGTCGTTCGAAGAGCATCAGAACGCACGCCGGGTCCTGGAGCAGGCGATCATCGACCGTCTGCCGAAGGTCGAAAGCCGCCTCAACGAAGCGCGCAAATTGCTGGCTGAACGCGACAAGGAAATAACCCTGCTGAGCGATACCGCCAACAAGCAAACCGAAGCGCTCAACGAAACGACGCAAATCAACATTCAGCAGGCCGACGAGCTGCAGCGGCTGCGCACGGCGCTCGACACCCGTGCGGCCCGCAATCGCGAAGCGGTCGGCGATCCGCGTTTCGATGGCGAGGTCGCGCTGAGAACCGAAATCGAGATGCTCCGGGCCAGAACCCGTGAGCAGCAGGCGTTGATCTCGCGGTTGCAAAGCGGCGAAGAGGAGAGCGGCGTTTCGGGCCATGCGGCGAACGAGCAGGAAATTGCCCGTCTCAAGGCCGAGCTTGCCCGGGTCGAGGCGGCGTTGCAGAGCGCCACGGCAACGGGGGATGCGGCCGCGTCCGCTCAGACATACAACGAGTCACGCATCCGCGAGTTGGAACAGGCGGAACAGGATCGCTCGGCTGAGATCGCAAGTCTCAAGGCTTCGCTCGCCTCCTATATCGAGGATACGGCGAAGGCTGAGGATACCCGTTCCATGGCGGCAAAGGCCGAGATCAGCGCCTTGCAGGCAGAAGCCGACGAGCAGCGGCGGATCATCCAGGCGCTCAGGGCGGAAGTGGCCGGCAGCAATGAACGGCTGGCCCGGCAGGCCCAGCATTTTCGTGACGAATTGCGGCGTCTGGGTTCGGAGAACGACGCGGCGTCGGGTTCGCGCCGTGCGGAAGCGGAAGCTTCGCGCCGCACTTTGGCCGAGCGCATCGCCGCGCCACGAATGCCGCGTATCGCCACCATCGAAACCGCGCCGGTTGCCGCCGCCAATGACGAGACCAATTCGGAGGCGCTTGCGTCGCGCGAACAGCGGACCGGCACGTTCCTCAAGGCCTTGAATGGCGGGGCCAATGATGAGGCGGCGGCCGCACCTGCCGCGCGTGAAGTTGAGCCGCATGCCGGTGCTAAGCCCGCCGAGCAAGCCCCGCCGCGCCGCGCCCGGTTGCTCGAGCGCATCTCGAATATCGATAAATCCTGATACTGAGCGATCTGGATTGCGCCAAGGCGCGCATGTCCGCATGCCCGAACCGGGGCGCTAAGGCAGCCAGCCGTCCTTGTTGTTCTCTACATGACAGCCGATGCAGTCATGAACCGGACCATGCTTTTCGAAGGCCCGGGCCAGGCTCGCGTGGCATCCCTTGCAGAAATCGTGGAATTCGCCCTCGATCCCGCGGATCAGCTTCGGGTCGTCGCTCTTGTGGCAGTGGACGCAGGGGAGCCCCGCGGTTTTCTCTTTCATATTGTGATGGCAGTGCGAGCAGCCGGTGCCCGTGTGCTTGGAATGGGGGAAGCTCAGCGGCAACCGCTCGGCCTTGGCCACCATGGGATCGCGCAGCCAATGCATGGCGAACGGCGAGAGCAGAATGGCGCCGATCGCCAGGATCACGCTCGTCACGATCGCAGTTTCTCGTCGGGTCCGGCGCGGTGACATGGCGGGATCGATCCTTGGTAACTTCAGCGTCGCTCTAATCGGCCGGGCTGTTTCCGGCTTCGGCAGGGTCGCGCGGCCGTCTCAGCGCCAGGGCTGCAAGCGCAGCGCACATCAGCGCGAACACGGCCATCTTCACACGGCCTTCGAGGTAGATGGCGCTGCCAAGCATGTGGGTTGCGGCGAGTACGAGCAACAATAGGGATGCTGCCACGTGAACCGGCCTGAATCGCAGTCTCAGGCCAAACAGGCGCACTCGCACGCGCTCCAGGCTGGTCACGACAATCAGCGCGAGGAGGATGAAGCCGGCGTTTCCGGCGATCATGTGCCGGGGCTGATGCCATTTGAGATATTCGATCACGACTGGATCGCAGACGATCAGGATGAGCGCATGGAGTGCGGTGAGGCCCAGGCACCACCACGCCAGGCGCTCGTGGGCTGGCACCGAAATGCGGCCCCAGCGGGCGAAGACGACGCGGCGCAGCGGCAGCAGCATCAGCACGCCGATCAGGAGCGCTGCGCCATAGCCTGAGAGCATCGCGGCGATCCAGAGCCAGGGAATGAGCACCGGGATCGGCGGCATGAGGATGAGAAGTGCCACGGCCCCCGCGCTGAAACGGATAATCCGCTTTAGCGCCGCGTCTGAAATTGCGCGCGGACGGGCAGGGCCGTCAGCGTCCGCATCCTTCCAGATCAGGTAGGGTTCCTTGATGCTCACGGCTTCCCCCATTGCCGAGGCTTGTGGCTTGGCGGCCTGATGCTCACGCACCGGGCCGCAGCCGTGTCCAGGTCCGTCGCGAATTTGGATCGAGGCGGGCCAATCGGTCAGGCGCAGATTGCGCACAGCACCGCTCACTTGGTGAGGGTGATCCCCTCTTTGGCCAGATCGTCCTTGATCTGCTGGCGCAGCACGGTGATGTCGTCGATTTTGGTCTTGCGCAGTTCGTGCACTTCCTCGGCGGTAAACGGTTTTGCATCAGCTGGCATGTCGGGCTTGGCCCAACGTTCAAGCACATAATTGAGCACAGCCGCGGTCTCATCATCGGGCAGGCCTGCGTTGACGACGCCTGGAACGTGGATGAGGTATTCGCGGCCGCGCGGGTGCTTCAAGAAATGGCCGGTAATGCCCGGTATCGGCGGCACTTGGCCGATCTCTGCGCCCATGCCGTCTTCCATGTGGCAACCGACGCAATGCAGGATGTAGGCCTTGGCCGGCGTTTCACCCGCGGCACCGGCCAAGTCCGCATGAAGTGCGATCGTGGCTGATGCGGCTGCGACGGATAGAGCCGCCTTGACCGCACGCGAAGTGCTGCGGCCACGGCTATTCGACCTAGGCGTCATGGCATAAAGGCCTCTCGCATTGCGCGGAGATCCTTGGCGGTCGGCTTCTCTGCGCGCTGGCGGGTGATGTCTTCCGGCTTCACCGGAAAAGTCGCGCCGTTGAGGTCGCCGTACACATACTGGGCGACGGCGGCAATTTCCTCGTCGTTCAGCCGGAATGAGAACGGCGGCATGATGTTGGATATCTCGGTGCCGTCGGCCAAAGGCAGTTTGCCCGAAAGGCCGTTCAATATCACGAGCGGCACGTACGCCGCGTTCTTTTTCGCGGCGTTGACAATGATGGGTGAATTCAGCGGCGGAGCCAAGCCAGGGGCGCCGATCCCGCGTTCCTGGTGGCAGGCGGCGCACTCTGTGTTGAAGATCGCCGCGCCGTCTGCAGCGGAGGCAGAAAGTGGCGTCAAGGCCAGTGCGGCGAGGCCAAGCCCCGCCGCAACCGGTATTGAGTACGTTCTCTCAGCCAGCATCCGAAATGCCAACAACAGCTGCCACGGTGCAGTGATACATGTTGTCCTTGTCGGACATGCACCAGTTGATGTCGTTGAACACGCCCATGCGATAGCCCGGACGTTCGCGGACGTTGAAGTTACAGACGCAGCGGCCGCACGAGGTCTTGCCGCAGCAGTCATTGTACGTGATCAGGTAGGACTTGTTGTCCTTCGGGTTCTGGCAGGTGCCGACCCAGCTGACCTTGGACACGTCGGCACCCGGCGGGCAGCTCGTCAGAGAGCCGCCGCAGCAGGTGCAGAGGAAGCCGTCAAGAGCGCAGTAGCGCCAATATTCGCACTGCTGGTCAGTGACCTCTTTGGCTTCTTCGGCGTGGACGCGGCCGCCACTGCGATCGAATGGCAGCATCGGCATCGCCGCTGCGCCAACCATCACCTGGCCTATGCGGGTCAGGAAGCTGCGCCGGCCAAGCGATTGGGCGGCGATGCGGCTTGCTGTCTCCGTACCCTTATCGAACATGGCCGCGAGACGAGTAAACGTCTGAGTATTCATGGATGAGACCTTTCTCGTAGGTGTGGTCACGGATGGCTGTGAGCTTCGCTCAGATAGCTTTGGATACTGTCGACACCCAGATCCTTGGCGTTGAACAGGCTGTCGAGTTGTTCACGGTTGTTGATGAGGCCCTTGGCGCGCACGACGCCTTGTCCATCGAGAAGCACGGCGTAAGGCAACCTCGACACCTTGAACGTCATGCCGAGATCGGTCGACAGGACGTACGGGAAATCGGATAGCTGCTTTTCGGCGATGAAGCGCTGATGCACGGGTTCGTCGCCGTCGCTGGCAAGTACAACGTCGAGCCATTTTGCTTCCGCGGCTTTGGTCGAACGCAGAACCGGCAGAAGCTTTTTGCAGACGGGGCACGTCGGCGAAAGGAAGAAGACGAGTTGCGATCGTCCGCCGCCGCCTGCGAGTGACACGGGATCGCCGGTCAAGCTGCGCAATTCAAAGCGCTTGCTCAACTCGCCGATCTTCGGACCGGCGTCGGTGATCAACGCGCCCATCGGGGCGACGCGTTCGAACAACACCCCGACCTGACGCGTCAGGGCGAACAAAGCAACCGCCATGACGATCACCAGGATCCAGAGCAGCACGACTGCGGCCACAAGGCCTTCCATGATCATACCTCTTTATTCTGTTTGGCACGCAAAGACCGGATATGCGCCCCGGTCTGAAGTGTCTGTTCCACCGCTTCCAGGATCAGCCACATGGCGAGCACGCCGAGCGGGATCGATAGGAAGTCGAACCATTGAAGGTCCCGGCCGAGCATCGGTTGGGCGGCGACCAGCGCGAGCACGGCGAGAACCGCATTGCGCACCAGGAGCCAGACGGAGAGCTGATCTGCCGCTCCTCCGCAGCCGCAACTGATTTCCGTCCGGCCTTGCGACAGCGGAACCGCCATTGCGCCGGCATAGGCAATCAGAAGACCGGCGCCCAGCAGCGCCGCGGCAGGCCGCGTTTCGCTCCAGAGAATTCCGCCGGCAACCACAACTTCGAGCACGATCAGTGCGGCAGTCACAGTTGTCAGCAGCGTCTCGGGGACGATCCGGTAGTCCGACAACGTGCCGGTGAAGACCAGGAAGTCCGACGCCTTATGATACGCAGCCCGTGCGAACACCAGGGCAATGAAGCCCGAAGCGGTCGCGACGAGAAGCGGATCGAGGGGAAGACTGCCCGGCATCAGTTCGAGACCTCGAGATGCACGGCGGATTCGCCGATCTTGTTGATGCCTGCTTCGGCAACCGCACCATCAGCACCCGGCGTGTACTTCACAACCGAAGGATCGAGCGGGTTGATGGCGTAGAGGGCCGGCTTGTCGCCCTGGTCGATGGTGATCGAGACCAGCGTCGGCGACTTGGAGCGGGCAAGAACCTTCTTGGCCTTGAAATCGACGGTCCAGATTTCCTCGCTCGGGTTCTTGTGTGTGCCTTCCGCGCCGTTGGAGTGCATCAGGATATAGCCGCGGCCCGTAGCGTGATCGATGGCGAAGGGCTGATAACCGCCCGGACGCCAGCTACCTTCCACACCTTCGGTGATCGAGAATTTGTCGACCACGGCAGCCTTGTCGCCGTTGAGATTGACGACGTGGAATGTGCCTTTGAACGACACGAATACGGTGTTGTCACCCAACGTTTCGGCGTGCAGGAACAGCGCATCGGCATCGGCGTCGAACAGCTTGTCACTGGCGAGACGCTTACCCTCGGTATTGGCATCATTCAGCGTGTAGGTGCCGATCGTGCCGTCGCCGCAAAGTGTCGAAACGCGCTTGCTATCCTTGACCGCGGGATAGGTCCCGTAGCAGCCCGGCGCCGGCAGTTCGGCGACCGACTTCTTGGCCAGGTCGACGACCGAGATCGAGGTGGCCGGCGTGGCATTCTGCACGAACAGCAATTTCCCGTCGGAAGAACCGGTCATCAGCGGCCGGTATTGAATGGGCATGGCGCGCTTGGTCGGCAGGATGATTTCATCGACGACCTTCAGCGTGCTCTTGTCGAAGATCGCGACGGAGTCTGTGCGCTTGCCGCGCGTGACGCGCTCAAAATAGGTCGAACCGACATAGACCTTGTCGGATTTCGGCGGCGCATAGAGCGTGCCGAGGAAGCCCATTTCAATCGTGCCCATCATGTTGAGGTTGTCGGCGTTCAACACCCAGGCTTTGCCGTCCGGAATGTGAGTGATCGAAATGTCGACCAGATACACACGCTTCGCATCGGCAGGGATTGTTGACGGAACGACTTTTTCAGGTGCGATGTCTTCGGCGTAGGAACTCGTCAGCGTCGCCATTATGGCTGTCGCGCCGAGAAGAAGGCCGGTGAAGCGCATGGGTTCTCTCTCCCAGTTGGTCAAAGCTACGTTGAAGCTATGACAGCTTAGATGCTTTGGGCTATCCTATTTTCGCAGCGTAGTACTTTTGCTGAGCGTTGCTCAGACGTTGTGTGCAGTGTGCATTGCAATAGCATTTCGCGCCGCCGCAATAGTCGAACTTCGGGCCGTGGAGCACTTCTCAGGCAGCACCGGCCGGGGACGTGAGCAATTGCTGCGTTATTGCGAAAGCGGGACGGCGGCGACCGCGTCCTGGCTCAACGAGCCCGGGGCGCGCACCGCAACATCTTCACGATGAACCGTGCCCGGCGGCAAAGGCGAGGCATCGTCCTTGGAGGCTCGCATCAAAAGTGAGGTCCAAAGTCCGAAGACGGCCGCCTGGACGCGGTTTTTGACACCGAGCTTCTTGAAAATGCGGCTGGTGTGCGCCTTCGCCGTCGTGATCTCGATATTGAGGGAATTGCAGATGTCCTTGTTGCAGGCACCTCGGACGATGAAGTCCAGGACCACCCGCTCCTGATGTGTCAGCGAGGCGAGCGCCGCCTCGAGCACGTTCAGCGGCTTTTGTTGCAGTTGTTCCAGAAAATCGTCTTTGGTTTTCGTTCGGCCCGTGACGGCTGCGGAGGGTGCGGCCCGCCCCGCGAGAGCTGCCATACAGGATATGCGTTCTGGCCGTGCCATTCTGACGTCCTCCGCCACGCGTTTACCCATCAAGCTCGTTCTTGTGAGGCAGGCCCACGTCTCACTAAGTCCGGCCTATCGCCCGGTCCTGGACTTAGACCCACAAGAAAACGAACGTTTGTTCGTATAAATTTTGACGCCTGTCAATCCCCAATCGTAAGCAATTGCGAAATCGCCGGTGAAACGGCGCCGCTGAAGGCAGACGCCGCCACGTTCGATCAACAGCCGGGTTCAAGCGACGTGTTTGCTGCGCGGCCGCGCCGAGGCCGGCTTGTGCTTATCGGGCGTTCCAGCGGATTGGTCGTGAACGGCGCCCTGAACCATACCCACGAAGATGGCGGTCACTTCGTCCTTCGACAGTCTGCCCTTGGGATTGAACCAGGTGCAGATGCCTGACAGCATCGACAGGATGCCGAAGGCAACGGCCTGAGCGTCGCTGATCGCAAATGCCCCGGTTTCTGCGCCGCTCTCGATGATGTCGACCAGCTTCTGCTCATAGTCACGCCGCATGGTGACGATGGCGTTGAAGTTGTTGGGATCGAGACTGCGCAGTTCCGAATAGGAGATGAATACCTCCTGCTTGCGGTCGATATGGTAGGTGACGTGAAATTCGACGAACGCCGCCAGACGCTTTGAGGGGTCTTCGATGCCGTCTAAGGCGGCGTCGACGTTTTGCAGCAGATGCTGCATGTGATCCGAGATCAGGCGGAATAAGAGATCCTGCTTGGTGGCGATGTGATTGTAGAGCGAGCCTTGCACCAGACCGATTTCGCCCGCCAGCTGCCGCAGCGTCATGGCTTCATAGCCGTAGCGATAGATGAGGCGTAGCCCCGCTTTGCGGATCGCTTCGAATGTTGCCGGTCCAGAAGACCCACTGGTGCGCGCCATCGACGTCTCTGCTGAGGCTGGGACATGCCCGGCCGGTGATTGAACTGTGTGCAGGCTGTAATAGTAGTCCTGCTCAAGGTCACATGAAAGGGCGAAGCGCGGCTGCGACGCCCGTCCGCCGCCCCGCCAAGCTCAAAAAAGAGGCAGAGGATCAGCCGCCAAGGTCCTTCAGGTCCCGGAATAGCTCGAGGGCTTCGGGGTTGGCCAGGGCGTGGACATTCTTGATCGGCCGGCCATGCACGGCATCCCGGACCGCCGTCTCGGTGATTTTGCCGGACTTGGTGCGGGGGATATCGGCGACCTGGACGATTTTGGCCGGTACGTGCCGCGGCGTACAGTTCGTTTTGATTTCGGATTTGATCTTGGAAATGAGATCGGCGTCGAGATCGTGTCCGTCGTTCAGCACGACAAAGAGGATCACGCGGACATCGCCGCGCCAGTCCTGGCCAATGACGATCGCTTCCTTGATCTCGGGAAACTTCTCAACCTGGCGATAGATTTCGGCGGTGCCAATCCGCACGCCTCCAGGGTTGAGCGTCGTATCCGAGCGGCCGTGGATGATGAAGCCGCCGCTGGCAGTGATCTCGGCATAGTCGCCGTGATGCCAGATGTTGGGATAGGTCTCGAAATAGGCCGCGCGATACTTCGCGTCGCCAGGATCGTTCCAGAAGCCGGCCGGCATCGACGGGAACGGGCGCGTGCAAACCAATTCCCCTTTCGCTTCGCGGATCGGACGGCCCTCATCGTCGAGCACGTTCGTGGCGACGCCGATTGCAGCGACCTGTATCTCACCGCGCCGGACGGCACTGATGGGATTGCCGATGACGAAACAGCCCAGAATGTCGGTGCCGCCGGAGATCGAAGCGAGGTGGCAGTCGGGTGCGATCGCCTCATAGACGAAGTCGTAGGCCTCCGGCGCCAGCGGAGAGCCGGTCGAGGTCAAAGTCCTGATGCTGGTGAGGTCATGGGACTTGGCGGGGATCATGCCATCCTTGCGAACCGCATCGATGAATTTGGCCGAGGTTCCAAACATCGTGGCGCGTTCGGCCGCCGCGAACGCGAACAGTGTGTGGCCGTTAGGATAGAACGGAGATCCGTCATAGAGCAGAAGCGTCGCTTCCGTGGCGAGTGCCGCCACCAGCCAGTTCCACATCATCCAGCTGCAGGTGGTGAAATAGAACACGCGGTCGCCGCGCTTGGCATCGCAGTGGAGCAGGTGCTCGCTCACCTCCTTCAACAGCGTGCCGCCGTGGCCGTGGACGATGCATTTCGGCACGCCAGTCGTGCCGGACGAAAACATGATGTAGAGCGGGTGGTTGAAGGGCACCTGCTCGTAGGCGATGTCCGCGGCGTCGAAATCGGCCAGCACGTCGGTCCACAGCCGCGCGGTCTTCAGCAGCGCAATGTTGGGAGACGCATTGACGTACGGGATGATGAGGGTGTGCGTGACGCTCGGCAAGCGGCCTTGGATCTGGGCAATCTTGGCAAGGCAGTCGTGCGATTTGCCGTTGTAGAAATAGCCGTCGACGGCGATGAACACCTTGGGCTCGATCTGGCCGAAACGGTCGACGACTCCGTCGACGCCAAAGTCGGGCGAGCACGAGCACCACGTCGCGCCAAGGCTTGCGGTCGCCAGCATGGCGATGACGGCTTCCGGCATGTTGGCGATGTATCCCGCGACCCGGTCGCCGCGTTTGACGCCGCACGCCTTCAAGGCTTGCGCGATGCGCGCGACGTCATCGTGAAGTTGGCTCCAACTGACGCGGCGCTTGACCTTCGTTTCACCCCAGAACACCAGCGCGGTGGAATCGTCGCGCCGGCGCAGCAGATTTTCGGCAAAGTTCAGCCGCGCATCGGGAAAGAACTTCGCGCCCGGCATCTTGTCGCCGTCGACCAGCACGCGATCGCCCCAGGTCTCAGCCTTGAGACTGGCAAAGGCGATAAGGCTTGGCCAGAATTCCTCCGGCTTTTCGATCGACCAGCGGTGAAGCGCGGCGTAGTCGCTCGCCGTGCGTTTGAAGCGCGCATTGGTTTGCGCCATGAAGGCCGTGAGGTTGGACGCGGCGATGCGGTCCGCCGACGGCTGCCACAGAATGTCTGACGTCACGGCTCTACCTCACGCGGATGATCAGGACTTCGACCAGCGCGGCTTGCGCTTCTCGAAAAATGCACCGACGCCTTCTTTGACTTCCTCGCCCTCCCATGTGTCGGCGAGGCGCGAAATCGTGTCCTCGATCACGGCTTCGTCGATCGATCCCGTCAGCCGCCGCAGCAGCGCCTTGGCGGACGCCACCGCACCCGGCGCCGTTGAGAGGTAGGCCTTGACCTCCTTCTGCACGGCGATCTCGAGTTCGTCCGGCGACACGACGGATCCGACAAGACCGAGGTGGCGCGCTTCATCCGCACCGAAAATGCGTGCCGACATGAATACACGCCGGGCCGGTCCTTCACCGAGTCGCGCGGCAACATAGGGCCCAATCGTCGCCGGTATAAGGCCGAGCCGCGTCTCCGTCAGGCCGAATTGCGCGGTGTTGGCCGCAACGGCGTTGTCGCAAACTGAAATCATACCGATGCCGCCGCCATAGGCCGGGCCGTGGACGGCGGCGATGAGCGGCTTGGGCAACTCATTCAAGGTCCTCAACATGGTGGCAAGGATGCGCGCCTGCGCCATGCGTTCCGATCGCGTGGCAGCGAATTGTTCCTTCATCCAGCCCAGATCGCCGCCTGCACAGAAGCTCTCGCCGTCTCCGCGCAGGACGGCGACGCGAATGGCGGCGTCGCCAGCGAGGGCTTTGGCCGCCTCGGTGATCTCGACCATCATCGCCGGATTGAGCGCGTTGTGCTTGTCGGGCCGCGCCAATGTCAACGCGGCCACGCCGCGCTCGTCAACTGAAACGCGGATCGTCGCATACGTCATGAGGGCGCCCTCAGCGATTGTGCAAATGCGGCGGCGGTCTTCAATTCTGCCTCGTCGAGGCCGGTGGCGTAGCCCCGGCTTTCAAGCAGCCGGGCAACCGCCAGCGTATCGACGTTGCCCTTGGCGCCGGGTGCGAACGGGCAGCCGCCGAGCCCGCCGGCGGAGGAATCGAAGACCCGCAGCCCACGGTCGAGGCACACGGTGATATTGTCGAGGGCACGGCCGTGGGTATCGTGGAAGTGGCCGGCAAGTTTCGCCGCCGGCACAGCCGCGAGCACGGCCTCAAGCATGGCGCCGATCGTTTCCGGCGTTCCCGCGCCGATCGTGTCGCCGAGCGACACTTCATAGCAGCCGATAGCGATCAGCTTTGTGGCAACATCGGCGACGGCTTGCGGCGTCACCGGCCCGTCGTAGGGGCAGACCGCAACGCAGCTGACATAGCCGCGCACCGGCATGCGATCGGCCTTGGCAGCTTCGAGCACGGGTGCGAAACGCTCGAAACTTTCGGCAATCGAGCAGTTGATGTTCTTGCGGCTGAACCCCTCCGACGCCGAAGCGAAGATTGCAACTTCGTCAGCGCGCGCAGCCTTGGCGGCCTGATAGCCGCGCAGGTTGGGCGTCAGCGCCGCATACGACACTCCAGCCTTGCGGGTGATGCCGGCGAATACATCGGCCGCATCAGCCATTTGCGGCACGGCGGTGGGCGATACGAAGCTCGACACCTCGATCTTCCGGAAACCGCAGTCCGAGAGCATGTCGACAAGCTTGATCTTGTCGGCGGTCGAAATCAGGCGCTTCTCGTTCTGCAGCCCGTCGCGCGGCCCCATTTCGAAGATAGTTGCCGTCTCAGGCATTCTCGGCCTCGAGTGCCAGAAGGTTGGCGCCGTTCTCGACGTGATCTCCGGCAGTGACGAAGAGTTCGGCCACCGTCCCGTCGCGCGGCGCGGTCAACGTGTGCTCCATCTTCATGGCTTCGACTACGATCAACGGTTCGCCCTTCGTTACCTTGGCGCCGGCCTTGGTCGAGACGACTTTGACGAGACCCGGCATCGGCGAGATCAGCCGGTCGCCGCCGGTCTCGTCGCCTTCTTCCTGGTCCGCAAGCCGGTCGGGCAGGCCGAAGGTGTAAGACTGTCCGTCGAAGTAGATGGTGATCGTGTTGCCCTGCTCGACAAGCTTGGCGGAGGTGATGCGCCCGGCGATGTTGAGACGCATGGTCTCATCGCCGGTATGCAGGATTGCGAGGGCCAGAGGACCCTGCGCGTCGAGCACTTCGTAGGCGTTGTGGCCCTTGCCGACAACGCGGACGTCGAGCTGCTTGTTGTTCCATTCGAGCAGCGCGAATTGCCTGGAGTCGGTCCAGTGCCGCCAGCCGACGAGCGAGCCCCAGGGGTCGACATCGGTCCGCGGCCTGGAGATGCCGAGCGCGGCGATGGCGGCAATCGCGATCACCTGGCGCGGGGGCTCGATCTGCTTGATCAGCTTGTCGAGATCGCGGGCGATGAGACCGGTATCGACGTCGCCGGATTGGAAGCCGGAATGGCCGCACAACGCGTGGAGGAAGGACACGTTGGTCACGGTGCCGACGACGTGGAAGCGCTCCAGCGCCTTGGCAAGCTTGTTGAGCGCTGCCGTTCGCGTTGGTCCATGGACGATGAGCTTGGCGATCATCGGGTCATAGAACGGCGTGATCTCGTCGCCCTGGCGGACGCCGGAATCGACGCGCGCCTCGTCGGAGGGCATCGACAAGTGCTGCAGCGTACCGGTGGCCGGCAGGAAGCCCTTGCCGGCATCTTCCGAATAGATGCGTGCCTCGAAAGCCCAGCCGTTGATCGACAGCTCCTCCTGCCGCATCGGCAACTCTTCGCCGCTCGCCACGCGGAACTGCCACTCGACCAGGTCCTGGCCGGTAATGCACTCGGTGATCGGGTGCTCCACCTGAAGGCGCGTGTTCATTTCCATGAAATAGAAGGCGTCGGATCGAAGCCCGTTCGAGACGTCGGTGACGAACTCCACCGTGCCGGCGCCCGAATAGCCGATGGCTTTTGCGGCGCGGACCGCCACTTCACCCATTTGCTTGCGCATCTCGGGCGCCATGCCGGGGGCTGGCGCTTCCTCGATCACCTTCTGGTGGCGGCGCTGCAGCGAGCAATCGCGCTCGAACAGGTAGACGACGTTGCCGTGGTTGTCTCCAAACACCTGGATTTCGATGTGGCGCGGCTTCAGCATGTATTTCTCGACCAGGCACTGGTCGTCGCCGAAGCTCGCTTTTGCTTCGCGCTTAGCGCCTTCCAATGCCGCCTTGAAATCCTCAGGCTTGTCGACGCGGCGCATGCCTTTGCCGCCGCCGCCGGCCCGGGCCTTGATGATAACCGGATAGCCGATGCGCTTGGCTTCGCCGGCGAGGAATTCGGCATCCTGCTTGTCGCCGTGATAGCCCGGCACGACGGGCACGCCCGACTTCTCCATGAGCGCCTTGGCCGCGTCCTTGAGGCCCATCGCCCGCATGGCGGACGCGGGTGGTCCCATGAACACCATGCCGGCTTTCTGGACCGCCTCGACGAAGGCGGGGTTTTCGCTGAGGAAGCCGTAGCCCGGATGCACGGCCTCGGCGCCCGAGAGCTTGCCCACCTCGGTGATCTTCTCGATGTTGAGATAGCTTTCGGCCGCGGGCGCGGGACCGATGTGATAGGCTTCATCCGCCATCGACACATGCAGCGCGCCGGCATCCGCATCCGAATAAACGGCAACCGTGCGGATGCCGAGACGCTTTGCGGTGCGCATGACGCGGCAGGCGATTTCACCGCGATTGGCTATGAGGACTTTCCTGAACATATTTCCTCATCACATCCTGAAGACGCCGAAGCGCGTTTCGGGAATTGGAGCGTTGAGCGAGGCTGAGAGCGAGAGCGCCAGCACATCGCGGGTTTTGGTCGGGTTGATGATGCCGTCGTCCCACAGCCGCGCCGAGGCGTAGAGCGGGTGGCCCTGGTGTTCGAACTGGTCGATGACGCCTTGGCGGAACTTCTGCTCTTCGGCAGCCTCCCACTTGGTGCCCTTACGCTCGATGCCTTCGCGCTTGACGGTGGCGAGAACGCCGGCCGCCTGCTCGCCGCCCATCACCGAGATGCGGCTGTTGGGCCACGTCCACAGGAAGCGGGGCGAATATGCGCGTCCGCACATACCGTAGTTGCCGGCGCCGAACGATCCGCCGACCAGCACCGTGATTTTCGGCACCTGGGTCGTGGCGACCGCGGTGACGAGCTTGGCGCCGTTCTTGGCGATGCCTTCCGACTCGTATTTGCGGCCGACCATGAAGCCGGTGATGTTCTGCAGGAAGACAAGCGGGATGCGCCGCTGGCTGCACAACTCGACGAAGTGCGCGCCTTTCAATGCCGATTCCGAGAGCAGCACGCCGTTGTTGGCGATGATGCCGGCGGGAATGCCGTGGATATGGGCGAAGCCACAGACCAGCGTCGAGCCGTAGCGGGTCTTGAACTCGTCGAAGCGCGAGCCGTCAACAACGCGGGCGATCACCTCGCGAATGTCGTACGGCGTCTTCAGATCAGCGGGCACGATGCCCAGGATCTCTTCGGGATCGTAGCGGGGTTCTTCCGACGCCTGCAGGGCGATTTCGAAGCGCTTGCCGCCGTTCAGGTTAGCAACCGCGCGGCGTGCGAGCGCCAAGGCGTGTGCGTCGTCGCGGGCGAGATGATCGGCAACGCCTGACAGGCGCGTGTGCACGTCGCCGCCGCCCAAGTCTTCGGCCGAGACGACTTCACCGGTCGCGGCCTTGACGAGCGGGGGCCCGGCAAGAAAGATCGTGCCCTGCTCCTTGACGATGATGGTCTCGTCCGACATCGCCGGAACGTAGGCGCCGCCCGCGGTGCACGATCCCATGACGACGGCAACCTGCGGAATTCCCTTGGCCGACATGTTGGCCTGGTTGAAGAAGATGCGGCCGAAGTGATCGCGATCCGGGAACACTTCGTCCTGGTTCGGCAGGTTGGCGCCGCCGGAATCGACGAGGTAGAGGCAGGGCAGCTTGTTCTGCTCGGCGATCTCCTGGGCGCGCAGGTGCTTCTTCGCCGTCATCGGATAGTAGGTGCCGCCTTTGACGGTGGCGTCGTTGCAGACGATCATCACTTCGCGGCCGGAAACGCGGCCGATGCCGGTGATGATGCCGGCGCATGGGCTGTCGCCGCCATACATGCCGTGGGCGGCGAAGCTGCCGACTTCGAGGAACGGCGAGCCCGGATCGAGCAGCCGGCCGACGCGCTCGCGCGGAATGATCTTGCCGCGCGAGGTGTGGCGGTCGCGCGCGACCTGGCCGCCGCCGTTGAAGGCTTGCTCGGCAGCTTCGCGAACCCCCGCCAAGGCTTTCTCATGCGCGGCTCTGTTCTTGTCGAACAGCGCGCCCTTCGTGGCGGCGTTGGATTTGAGTACGGCCATTTACGCGGTTTCCTTGAACAGCTCGCGGCCGATCAGCATGCGGCGGATCTCACTCGTGCCGGCACCGATTTCGTAGAGCTTGGCGTCACGCAGCAGCCGTCCGGTCGGGTACTCGTTGATGTAGCCGTTGCCGCCAAGGGTCTGGATCGCTTCAAGCGCGCACCACGTGGCCTTTTCTGCCGCGTAGAGAATGCAGCCTGCCGCGTCCTTTCTAGCAGTCTCGCCGCGATCCGCCGCGGCAGCGACGGCATAGACGTAGGCGCGGCAGGCATTCATGGTCACGTACATGTCGGCGATCTTGCCCTGCATGAGCTGGAATTCGCCGATCGGCTGGCCGAACTGCTTGCGGTCGTGAATGTAGGGGATCACCACATCCATGCAGGCCGACATGATGCCGAGCGGTCCTCCAGAGAGCACAAGGCGCTCATAGTCGAGACCCGACATAAGCACTTTGACGCCGCCCCCAATTTCGCCCAGCACGTTCTCGAAGGGCACTTCGCAATCCTGGAACACGAGTTCGCAGGTATTGGAGCCGCGCATTCCGAGCTTGTCGAGCTTCTGCGCGGTTGAGAAACCTTTCCAGCCTTTTTCGACGATGAAGGCGGTGATGCCGCGCGGTCCGGCATCGGGATCGGTCTTGGCGTAGACCACCAGCGTATTGGCGTCGGGGCCGTTGGTGATCCACATCTTGCTGCCGTTGAGGATGAAGCGGTCGTTGCGCTTCTCGGCCTTCAATCGCATCGAGACGACGTCGGACCCCGCGCCCGGTTCCGACATGGCAAGAGCGCCGAAATGCTCGCCCGAGCACAACTTGGGCAGATACTTCTCCTTCTGCGCCTTGGTGCCGTTGCGATTGATCTGATTGACGCACAGGTTGGAATGAGCGCCGTAGCTGAGGCCGGTCGAGGCCGACGCGCGGCTCAATTCCTCCATGGCGACAACGTGGGCGACATACGTCATCCCCGTGCCGCCGAAATCGGGATCGGCAGTAATGCCAAGCAGGCCCAGCTGTCCGAGTTCCGGCCAGAGGTCGCCGGCAAACGTATTGGTTTCATCGATCTCGCGGGCGCGCGGCGCCAGCTTGTCCTTGGCCCAGCGGTAAACGGTATCGCGCAGGGCGTCGATGTCCTCTCCGAGCGCGAAATTCATGGATGCGTCGAACACGTCGGTCGTCCTTCACTGCGGCTTGCGCCGCGTTGCTATGATTTGAGCTTCAGTTCTTCGATCATGGCTTCGCGCATCTTGAATTTCTGCGCCTTACCGGTTGCGGTCAGTGGCAGTTCGCTGCGGAAGCGGATGTAGCGCGGCACTTTGTAGTGGGAGATCTTGCCCTTGCAGAATTCACGGATTTCCTCTTCGGTCGCCGACTGGCCTTCGCGGCAGACGATCCATGCGCACAGTTCCTCTCCGAAATGCGCGTCCGGCACGCCGAACACCTGCACTTCGCGGATCTTCTCGTTGCGCAGGAGAAATTCCTCGACCTCGCGGGGATAGATGTTCTCGCCGCCACGGATAACCATGTCTTTGAGGCGGCCGACGATGCCGGCATAACCCTCATCATCGATGACGCCCAGGTCTCCGGTGTGCATCCAGCCATCGCGGATCGAGTCCGTGGTCTTGGCGTCGTCATCCCAATAACCGAGCATGACGGAATAGCCCTTCACGCACACCTCGCCCTGCACGCCGGCCGGCACGGTGTTGCCATCGATGTCGACGATGCGGGCCTCGACGTGGGGGTGAACGCGGCCGATGGTCGACACCCGGCGGTCGAGCGGATCGTCGATGTCGCTCTGGAACGACACCGGGCTCGTCTCCGTCATGCCGTAGCAGATCGTGGTTTCGCGCATGTTCATCTCGGCGATGACGCGCTTCATCAATTCGATAGGGCAGGGCGCGCCGGCCATGACGCCTGTGCGCAGCGTCTTCAAGTCGAAGTCCTTGAAATTTGCGACATCGAGCATGGCCGAAAACATCGATGGCACGCCGTAGACCGACGTGCAGCGCTCTTTCGAGATGGCGGCGAGCGTCGTCTGCGGGTCGAAGCCTTCGCCCGGATAGACGGCGCAGGCACCGGTCGTCACGCAGCCGAGCGACCCCAGCACCATGCCGAAGCAGTGATAGAGCGGAACCGGCACGCACAGCCGGTCATCCGGCGTGAAGGCCTGGGTCATCACCGAATTGTAGGCGTTGTTGATGATATTGCGGTGCGTGAGCGTCGCGCCCTTGGGCAGGCCCGTGGTTCCGCTTGTGAACTGGATGTTGATCGGATCGTTGGGCGAGAGCGTCGCCGTGACCGCATCGATCCTGGCGGTGCCGGCGCGTTCGCCTCCGGCCATCACGTCGTCGAAGCGCATCATGCCAGGCGCGGGCGTGGCGCCCATCTGGATGACGAATTCGAGCTTGGGCAGCTTGGCGGCGCTGAGCCGGCCAGTGCCACGCTCAGCCAATTCAGGCGCAAGCGTCTGGATCATGCCGACGTAATCGGAGGTCTTGAACCGCTCGGCGACGATGATGGCGCGGCAGCCGACCTTGTTCAGCGCGAATTCCAGTTCGGACAGCCGGTAGGCCGGATTGATGTTGACCATCACGAGGCCGATCCGTGCGGTCGCGTACTGGGTCAAGATCCATTCGGGCGAGTTTGGCCCCCAGATGCCGATGCGGTCGCCCTTGACCAGGCCGAGCGCATCGAGGCCCGCGGCCAGCGCGTCAACCTTGCGATCCATTTCGGCATAGGTCCAACGCTGACCTGCGCCGCAGAACACGGCGGCCTCACGGCCTCCATGCTTTCCGGCCGTCTGCTTCAACTGCTGCGGAATGGTGAGTTCGATCAGCGGCCGATGCTCGACGCCCTTGACGTGAGACAGTCCGCCTACTGGACGTCGCGAAGCCTTGTTCATCGTGGCATCAACCATTCCATCGGCCCCTGAAGGATAAGCGCATCTTCAGCTGTTCAAACCCAATTGCGTGGCAGGTGCAGCGCCTTCACGACGTAGCTCCGTCGCCTGCGGATCGCCACCGGCAAACGCATGAGCCACCTGCCGGTGCGAGGACGCTTTAAGCTTGATGCAGATTTGGGGCGGGGTCGCGAGGGCTGTCAACACGGCAGAGGTCGTATGGCCTCAGCCCGTTCGCGGATCTTGCGTAAAATGGGTTGCGGCAGGGGAGACGCCTCGCCTAGGTTCCGCTGCAACGGGCTAACCCAAGCCCGGCGCGGCGCCATCACGCTTCACGCCGTGACACGTTGCGAGATCAGCAGAAGCAAATTCGAGTATCCGGCATGGTCCATCACAAAAATCTCATCGTCGAAATGCATGGGCCTGTCGCCGTGGTGACGGTCAACCGCCCCGAGCGCCGTAACTCGATCGACGAAGACACGGTGGTGGGTATCGGCCGTCTGTTCGAGTCACCGCCCAAAGGCACCAAGGTTTTTGTGCTGACGGGTACGGGCGACCATTTTTGCGCAGGGCTCGACCTGGAAGAGCACGCCCGGCTGAAGCGCACACCGGCTGAATTCATGCGCATGTGTCAGAAGTGGCATTGGGCCTTCGATCAGATGCAGTTCGGCGGAACGCCGGTGATCGGCGCGCTGCACGGCGCGGTGGTCGGCGGGGGCATGGAACTTGCCGCCGCGTGCCACACGCGCATTGCCGACACCACAACGTTCTTCGCCTTGCCGGAAGGTCAGCGCGCCATCTTCACCGGTGGCGGGGCGACGGTGCGTGTCGGCCGCATCATCGGCGCAAGCCGCATGGTCGATATGATGCTGGCGGCCAGAACTTTCGATGTCGAGCGAGGATACGAGTTGGGCCTCTGCCACGAGATCGTCGACAAGGGCAAGGCGCTTGAGCGCGCGATTGCATTAGCGCATCAGGTGTCCGAACACGCCCCCTTGTCGAATTACGCGATCGTCACGTCCATCAGCCGCATCAACGACATGTCGACCACGGACGGGCTTTTTGCCGAGAGCCTGATGGCGGCGGTGGTGCAATCCGGGCCCGAGGTGGCTGCGGGCCTCGACAACTTCTTGTCGAAAAAGGCCAAGCGGCTGAAGTAAGACCAGGCCCTCCATTTTTCCCCGGAAACATCAGGCGAGCGCCACGCAACGCGAGCGAAGCGACGTTGCGGTTGAACCAGTTTGACATCAGGATTGACACGGAACTTCTGACTACGCAGTTCGTGCCGCCGGCAATTTACTCTGCTGGCAACATGAAACAGCTTCGTCCTTTTCAGCAATGACAATTGACACTCTTTGACGGCAAGATTGATGCAGATCATCTTTGAACGTTTTTGAGGTGCCGTCATGACCATTCTTTTTACCGCCGCCAACTCTGTGTTTTCCACGACCGACAAAGGCTACAGCGTGACGGCAAGTGACTATGTCATTATCAATTCGGATGCGCACGTCGGCAGCAGCGCGTCGTATGGTTTGGATCTCCGGGTCTTCAATGTCCCCCACTACGTATTGAACTATGGGCAAATCCTGTCGACGGTCTCGACCGCGCTGTTCATGACTTTCAATCAGTCAGCCGATATCTTGTATAATTACGGGTCGATTTCCGGAAAGAACGCTGGCGTGGCGCTCTATGGTTTTACAGACTATTTCTATAATGCCGGTCAGATTTACGGCGGAGGTATCGGCTACCTGCTGTACGGCAACGGCAATTCCGAAGTTTCGAACGACGGTAGCATCCAAGGCGGAAACTTCGGCGTCTACTTTTCCGGCATCGGTGTGCACTTGGTCAACAACTACGGCCAAATCACCGGCACGACGGCCATCGCCGGCATTAACTCGGCCGGAGCGGAGCGCGTCAACAACTACGGCGCGATCAAAGGAAATGTGACGCTGGGCGATGGTGCCGACATCGTAAGGATGTTCGACGCTGGTTATATAACGGGCACCACGAATCTCGGGACCGGGATCGATCAGTACTTCGGCGGCACTCGTAACGACACTGTTTACGGCGGCAGCGAAGCAGATACCCTGTACGGCTACGGCGGCGGCGATTCTTTGTATGGAGAATCTGGAGCTGACGGCATCAAGGGCGGTACTGGAACCGACATCATCAGAGGCGGTCTGGATCGCGACTTTTTGTGGGGCGGCGACACGACCGGCGCCAATGATGGCGCGCGCGATACGTTTGTGTTTGCGTCGCTTGAAACCGGCAGGACGATCGGCACCGCCGACGTCATCTATGATTTCGTCAATGGCACCGCCGCCACGGCCGATCGCATCGATCTTTCGTTGATGGATGCGAAAGTGGATACGATTCCCAATGATGCTTTCGCATTTATCGGCGCGGGAGCGTTCACAGGCGTCGCCGGTCAATTGCGCTCCGTGGTCAGCGGAAACTGGACCTACATCTCGGGCGACACCGACGGCAACAGAACCGCTGATTTCTACATCGACCTGTCGGGGGCAAAAACTCTCGCGGCCACGGACTTCATCCTGTAGGCTCGCGTCGAACGAGAGCGCCCGCCCGCTTTGAAATTGATGATCCGCACCTGCCGCAACGGGTGCGGATCATGATTTTTTCTTCAATGGCCCGGCGTTTCGTCGGCTGAATCGGCGTTGAGCTGGCCGTAATTCTCAAGGCCGATGCGGCCGAGAAGATCGAGCTGCGTCTCAAGGAAGTCGATGTGGCCTTCCTCGTCCTTCAGCAACTCTTCGAACAGCGCCATGGTCACATAGTCCTGTTCGTCGCGGCAGATCTCGCGTGACTTGCGATAATGCTCACGCGCGATGTGCTCGCCCTTCAGGTCGCACTCCAGCACTTCCTTCAAGTCCTCGCCGATCATCAGCGGCGCGACGGTCTGAAGGTTGGGCAGACCTTCGAGGAAAATGATGCGGTCGATGAGCTTGTCGGCGTGCTGCATCTCCTCAATCGATTCGGCCCGTTCCTTCTTGGCGAGCTTGGAGTAGCCCCAGTTCGCCAGCATACGGTAGTGCAGCCAATACTGATTGACCGCGCCCAGTTCGAGCTTCAGGGCCTCGTTGAGACGGTCGATGACTTTTTTGTTGCCCTTCATGGGGGATCACTCCGCAGCTTCAAGATTGCATGGTCGGCGAAGCCTAGCGCAGAAGCTCCGCGAAAAAAACGGCCAGAAGGTTGCGGCGTGATCAGGCAACGCGCTGCGTCCGGCGGTAGAGATGCATCTGGGCCGTATGTCGGGCCGTCACGTGTTCGCGGCGCGCCCGGCGCTGCTCGATCCGTGCCAGCTTGTTGCGCGCTTCGGCCAGCGCATAGGGACAGACGCGCGTATCATGCTGCAGCCTGTCCATCGCCGCATAAATGGCTTCCACAGCCACCGGCGCGCAGGTGCAGCAGTTCATACGTTTGTTGAGATGGCGGAATACGGCGCCGGGCGTCGGCAGCAACGCATTGGGCGCGCACATGAGCTCGGCCACGGCCTGCTCGATATCGCGGCATGAAATCACCGCGCAGGAACACACGATCACGTGTCGTCTCCAATCATTGGGGTTCAAGGCCCCGACATCGGATGTCCGCACTGGTGCGCGAACCCCACCAATTGACCGGAACGGCGCTTGAACGTCAAGCGATGAAGCGCCGCAACCCGTTCTATAGCTTAGAATAATTCAAAGGCGTTCAAACTTGCCTAAGGCCAGAAAGAGCCCGAGGCGCGCGCGGTCCGCCTTGACCGGGGTCAAACAGGAGCGCTGAACTGTAAAAATTAGGCCTTTTCAGGCTACGTAGCGCAAAAAGCGCACTTCGGTGTCTCCCCAGGAGCGGCGGTCGATCTCGTGGAGCCCGGCCGGGAGGGCGACCTCGGTTTCGCTGCGCTCCTCCAGAACGGCGACCGCGCCCGGCTTCAGCCACTGACCTTCAGCCAGGACGGCCAGGGCCTTGTCACCAAGCCCCTTGCCATAGGGCGGGTCGAGAAAGGCGAGGTCGTAGCCTTCCATATTGCCGGCCTGGCCCAGATCGGTCGCATCGCGGCGGAAGATGCGGGTTTCGCCGGTCAGCCCGAAGGCTTCGACATTGCGGCGGATGAGAGCGCGGGCCTCAGCGCTGTCTTCCACGAACAGGCAATAACTCGCCCCGCGCGACAGGGCTTCGAGCCCGAGTGCCCCGGTGCCGGCGAAAAGATCGATGACGCGCGCTCCGGCAATGGAAAAATCCGCAATGCCGTGAGCGAGGATGTTGAACACGCTTTCCCGGACACGGTCGGAGGTCGGCCTCAAACCTTCGTGTTCCGGCACCGCCAGGGCCCGGCCGCGGAACTTCCCGGCGACGATCCTCATGCGCCGTCCTCGCCGGACTTGTTCATGGCCTTGCCGCGGGCGTGGCGCGCCTTGCGTTCTTCCGGACTTTCAGAAAGCCCGAAGTCCTGCGCCAGCCGCGGACCAAGCTGCTCGGCAAGCACGCGCCGCTTGACGGCTTCGACGGCGCCCGGCTGCAGGTCGAGCAACTGAAACGGACCGAAAGCGACGCGGATCAACCGGTTCACGGTCAACCCCAGGTGGGCAAGAATCTTGCGCACCTCGCGGTTCTTGCCTTCACGAATGGAGATGGTGAGCCACGTGTTTGCGCCCTGGATGCTATCAACGCTGGCCTCGACCGGACCATATCGCACGCCCTCGATTTCGACGCCGGCTTTCAGTGCTTCCAGATCCTTGGGCGTGACGCGGCCCTTGGCGCGGACGCGGTAGCGCCGCACCCAACCGGTCGCGGGCAGTTCGATGTGACGGGCGAGCTTGCCGTCGTTGGTGAGCAGCAGCAGCCCTTCGGTATTGAAGTCGAGCCGGCCGATGGAGACGACGCGTGGCATTTCCGGCGGCAGCTTGTCGAACACGGTCGGGCGCCCTTCCGGATCGGAATGGGTGGTCACGAGCCCCTTGGTCTTGTGATAGCGCCACAGCCGCACCGGCTCTGCCGCCGGTAGCGGCTTGCCGTCGACGATCACCTTGTCGGCCGATGTCACTTCGAACGCTGGCGTCCTCAGCAGCTTACCGTTGACGCTGACGCGGCCATCTGCAATCCAGCGTTCGGCTTCGCGGCGCGAGCACAGGCCCGCGCGCGCCATCGCTTTGGCGATGCGCATCGCCGCCTTCGGCGGTGACGATTGCGGTGAATTTTGTGAGCGGCTCGGGTGCGGTTTGGCCATGGGTATTGGGTACAGGTTTGAGGCGCGAGAGGCGACCTTATGACATCAGAAGGCGCGAGAAGCCACATGGAGTTGGCCTTGGCCGAAGGCATTGCCGCCGCAGCCCGCGACGAGGTGCCGGTCGGCGCCGTAATCGCCGGTCCTGACGGCAAGGTGATCGCAACGGCTGGCAATCGAACGCGCGAATTGAGCGATCCGACGGCGCATGCGGAAATGCTCGCCATCCGTTCGGCCTGCCGGGCGCTGGGTACTGAACGCCTGACCGGCTGCGATCTCTATGTGACGCTGGAGCCCTGTGCGATGTGCGCGGCGGCGATCTCGTTTGCCCGCATTCGCCGGCTGTATTTTGCCGCCGCTGATCCCAAGGGCGGCGGCGTCGAGCATGGGCCGCGCATTTTCTCGCAGTCGACATGCCATCATGCGCCTGAAGTTTATGGCGGTATCGGCGAGAGCGATGGCGCGGCGCTGCTGCGCGCGTTTTTCGACACCAAGCGCTAGGGAGCCTGCGTCATCATTGCGCTGTCTTGCTGCGGCGTTTCAAAAGCCCGCGCCGCTTCTTCTTGGCCGGTTGAGGCGGAGGCGATAGCAGTGATTCCACGTGCGGCGGCGGGGCCTCGATCTGCGGCAGCGTCTCGGCCGAGAGCACCCGTTCGAGCTGGAATTTGAGCCGGCTCTTGGCGGGCTCGGCGGCGGCGAGGATTTCATCGGCCTTCAAGAAGTCCAGCACCTGATATTGGCTGGTGCCGGCGCTGATCAGGATGTCGGGCTGCTTGGATTTGAGTTTCTCTTTGACGATCGAGCGCTCGAACAGGAAGGCGCTGGCGAAGAGCGCTTCGAAAGCCGTCGGCGTGGCGCGCTTGGGATCGGGTACCGGCGCGCCTGAAACATCTATGGCAACGACCACATCGGCCTTGTCGTCGAGAATATCGAACGGCAGCGGATTGGTGAGGCCGCCGTCGATGAAGGCCTTGCCGTCGACCACGACCGGTTGAAAGATCACCGGCAGGGCCATACTGGCGGCAACCGCGGTGCGCAGCGGGCCGGAATTGAAGATCAGCGGCTCCTGGTCGTAGAAATCGGACGCCACAATATAGAGCGGTGTCTTCAGCTCGGAAAAGTCGTTGGCCATCGACTTGGGCAGCACGACCTCCAGAAGTGCCGATGCGTCGAGCAGAGCGGAAGGGGCCGAGAACAGGTTGAACAGCCGCTGCAATGGCTGGGCCCGCGCGGCGAACAACTCCCGCAGCAGACCGAACCGTTGAGAGAGCACCACGCGCGTGTGTTCGCGCAGATCCTTGCCCGAAAGTCCGGACGCGTAGGCCGCGCCGTAGATCGCGCCGATTGATGTGCCTGCGATGACGGAGGGGCGTATGCCCATTTCGTCGAAGGCTTCGAGCATGGCGATGTGGGCAAGGCCGCGGGCGCCGCCGCCGCCGAGCGCGAGCCCGATTCTTGGTTGACCGCTTTCGGGCCGCTTCATGAGATGTCTTGGACTTTGGCTCATCGGCGTTCCTTGAAGCCTCGTCCGCATCAGCTCTGGCTGCGTTTCAGCGCCCGCCAACCGATATCCTTTCGGCAGAAGCCTTCGGGCCAGTCGATCCGCGCAATGGCTGCATAAACGCGGGCCTGGGCTTCGGCCACCGTCTTGTCGCGCGCGGTGACGTTCAAAACACGGCCACCGTCAGAGAGAATGCGCGCGCCTTCGCGTTTGGTGCCGGCATGGAAGATTTCAACGCCCTCGATTCTGCTGGCAGCCTCGAGCCCTTTGATTTCGGTGCCTTTGACCGGGGTGCCGGGATAGCCCTTGGCGGCCATGACGACAGTCAACGCCACATCGTCGCTCCAGCGCATGTCGATGTTGGCAAGTGTCCCATCGGCGGTGGCGATCAGCGCCGTCAAGAGATCGGACTTGGCGCGCATGACGATAACTTGCGTCTCGGGATCACCGAAGCGGACATTGTATTCGATCAGCTTGGGGCCGTCCTTGGTGATCATCAGACCGGCGAACAGCACGCCTTTGAACGGCGTGCCGCGCTTGGCCATCGCCGCTACCGTCGGCTCGATGATCTCGCGCATCGTGCGCTCGATCATCTGCGGCGTCATCACGGGGGCCGGCGAGTAGGCGCCCATGCCGCCGGTGTTGGGCCCGGTGTCGCCGTCGCCGACGCGCTTGTGATCCTGCGCGGCGACCAGGGGCAGCGCCGTCTTTCCATCGCAGAGCGCAAAGAAGCTCGCTTCCTCGCCGTCGAGGAACTCTTCGATCAACACTTCCGAGCCTGCCGCGCCGAACGCGCCGGAAAAGCAGGCGTCGATGGCCGCCGTTGCTTCCGCGGCCGTCTGCGCGATCACGACGCCTTTGCCGGCCGCGAGGCCATCAGCCTTTACGACGACCGGCAGCGGTTGTTTGGCAAGGTAGGCCTTCGCCGCGCCTGCATCGCTGAAACGGCCGTAGGCCCCGGTCGGGATGCTGGCTTCGCGGCACAAATCCTTGGTGTAGCCCTTGGAGCCTTCGAGCTGAGCGGCAGCCTTGCTGGGGCCGAAGTGCTTGATGCCGGCAATGCTCAGCGCGTCGCCAAGGCCTGCTACGAGCGGAGCCTCCGGTCCAATCACCACGAACCCGATGTCATTGGCGCGGCAAAAGGTGATGACGGCCTCGTGATCCGTCACGGCCAAGCTTACGCACTCGGCAATTTCGGCAATTCCGGCATTTCCTGGTGCGCAGTAGAGCTTGGTCAGGAGCGGACTGGCTGTGAACGACCACGCCAACGCGTGTTCGCGGCCGCCCGATCCGATCAGAAGAACATTCATGCACCACCCAGTTGCAATTGCAGGCCTGATGTAGCATCGAACCAGAAACGCGCAAGCCCAGGAGCCCCGTGACCAGACCTCCGTCGAATACGGCATCCGATATGAACCGGACCGGCGCCAATGCCCCGGAATTCTCGGTTTCTGAACTCTCCGGCGCCATCAAGCGGGCGCTTGAGGAGGGGTTTGGTTATGTCCGGCTTAAGGGAGAAATCTCTGGATATCGCGGGCCGCACGCCTCGGGTCACTGCTATTTCGCGTTGAAGGACGACAAGGCCAAGATCGAGGCCGTGATCTGGAAGGGCAACTTTTCCCGCCTGCGCTTCAAGCCGGAAGAAGGCATGGAAGTGATCGCCCAGGGCAAGATCACGACCTTTCCCGGTTCATCGAAATACCAGATCGTCATCGATGCGCTTGAGCCCGCCGGTGCCGGCGCATTGATGGCATTGCTCGAAGAGCGCAAGCGCAAGTTCGCGGCCGAGGGGTTGTTCGAAGAGGCGCGCAAGAAGCCGCGCCCGTTCCTGCCCAAGGTGGTCGGTATCGTCACGTCACCGACGGGTGCCGTCATCCGCGATATGCTGCATGGCTTCGATGAGCGCTTTCCTACCCACGTCATCGTCTGGCCGGTGCGCGTGCAGGGCGAGGGCAGCGCGGCTGAAGTCGCCGCCGCCATCCGCGGCTTCAACGCGCTTCAACCTGACGGGCCGATCCCGCGTCCCGATGTGCTGATTGTGGCGCGCGGCGGCGGCAGTCTGGAAGATCTCTGGAGCTTCAATGAAGAGATCGTGGTGCGCGCGGCCGCCGAAAGCCGCATCCCGCTCATCTCGGCCGTCGGCCATGAGACCGACTGGACCTTGATCGATCTCGTCGCCGACGCGCGCGCACCGACGCCGACCAAGGCTGCCGAGTGGGCGGTGCCGAAGTTTTCCGATCTCATCGTGCAGATCGAGGGGCTGAGCCAACGGCAGCGCGGTTCCGTCCGCCGGACGCTCAGCGAAGCGCGCACGCATCTGAAGGCGGCGGCGCGCGGTCTGCCGCGGCTTGAAGATATTATCGCCCTGCCGCGCCAGCGCTTCGATGCCGCCGACAAGCGTCTCGGCCGGGCGTTGCTTGCCAACACCCGCGCCCACGGTCTGCGTCTTGCCCGTACTGGCGGCAGGCTTAATACGACGGCGCTGTCGCAGCGGCTTGGCCGGGCCGGCGAACGGCTCGACGCCATTGCCGCCCGCGGCCGTCTGGCGCTCGCCAATCGGATCTCCGTGCGCCGCCGCCAGCTCGACGGTGCAGGCCAGATGTTGAAATCGCTGAGCTATCAGAGCGTCCTCCAACGCGGCTACGCCCTGGTGCGCGATGCCGAGGGGCATACCCTGCGCCGCGCCGGGGCGATTGCGCCGGGGATGAGCCTGGCAATCGAATTCGCCGATGGCAAGGTGCAGGCCGAGGCCAAGGGCAGCGAGACCGCGGGACCCGCAGCCGGGACCAGGCCGGGGACCCGTGTCCGTTCGCCTAAAGGCGGTGGCGGCCAAGGCTCGCTGTTCTGAAAACGCGCAGATCAGAGCGGTGCGGCACTTGACGCCGTGGCGCGCATTGGCGATCTGAGTAGCATTGCGCATGGCCGGACTTGGGAGCCTCTCTCCCACCTGCAGCCGGCTGGGTGTCTTTAGGGACAGTGTTGATGAACCGCATTGAGAAGTTTTTCGGCCTGCGCAATGAAGCCAAGGTGCGTTATCTCGATGGCGAATTCGACGTCCTGTCGCCGGGAGATTTCGTGCGCTGCGCGGTGACGGGCGAGCCGATCGCGCTGGCTGACCTCAAATATTGGAGCGTCGACGTGCAGGAGCCCTATGCGTCGGCCGAGGCATCGTTGAAGCGCTATCTCGAACTCCACAAGCGCACTCAGGGCTGAGCCCGCCGCGCTTTCATCCGGCTCTCAATCAACGCCGTCAGCCGCTTCCTGTCATCGTCCAGCAACTCGAGCTTGATCGGCAGTGCGGTGGTCCGGCTCACGAGTTCGCCGCCGTTCGCCAGGCCTCTGAGCCGTACCAGATCCTTCTGCGTGGTGACGAGCGACGCGCCGGCCTTTCCGGCAAGTGCGAGGAGCCGTCCGGCATCGGCCTCGCTGAACGCATGATGATCGGCGAACACGACCGTCTCCCTTACGTCGGCACCGAGGCGGTCGACGAGATCGAAGAACCGTTTGGGATTGGCGATGCCGGCAAATGCGACAACCCGCTTTCCTGCCAGCGCCTCGCTGCCGGGCGCAGGCACGACGCGCGCGCGCATCAGTCCGGCATGAAGACGCGGCAGCGCCGCTGCAATTGCGTCCAACTCGCGGGCCGTCGGATCGCCGTTGACGATCACGCAATCGGCCAGGGCAATTTGCGCATCGATCGGCGCGCGCAGCGGCCCCGCCGGAATGACCGCGCCGTTGCCGAACCCGCGTTTGGCGTCGATCAGCGCGATGCTCAGATCCTTGACGAGGGTCGGGTTCTGCAACCCATCGTCCATGATGATGACAGTGTTGTCCGATGCTGTGCGATCGATAAGGGCGGCACCCTTGGCCCGGTCCTTGGCGATGATCGTGGGAGCGGTTTCAGCCAGTAGAAGCGGTTCGTCGCCGGTATCGGCAAAGCCGTGCCGCTTGGGGTCGATTTCAACCGGCCCGGCAAGGCGCCCGCCATAGCCGCGGGTCAAGAAGACGGGCGCGCCGCCAAGTCCGCGAACGATCCCGGCAACGGCAAGCGCCGCCGGCGTTTTACCGGTGCCGCCGGCCGTGAAGTTGCCGACGCAGATGACGGGACAGCGGCTGCGGTACGCATTCCCCGAGGAGAGCCTGCGCGCGGCCAAGACGCCATAGATCCGAGCCGCGGGCCGAAGCACAATGGTCTGCCAGCGCGGGGCCGTATCGTACCACCATGACGGTTCGCTGATGGCCACGCGCCTTACGTCCTCTGCTTGGAGAGATACGGTTGCAGCGCGGCCAGGGTCTTTTCGAGTGCGCCACCCAGCTCGACGAGCGCTGCATCGGCCCGTTGGCGCTGCTTGTCCGCATCGGCCTTCTCGGTGAAGAGCCGCGTGACGTGAGTCGCGATCTCTTCGGCGCTGTTCACCGTCACGGCCCCGCCGGCTTTGCTGAGCGCTTCGTAGATGTCGCGGAAATTGTGCTGGCTCGGTCCCGTCAGCACCGCGGAACCGTGGCGGATGGCTTCAATCGGGTTCTGGCCGCCGTGTTCGATCAGTGAGCCGCCGATCAAGGAAACGGGCGCAAGCGCGTAGAAGGTCCCCAATTCGCCGATGGTGTCGGCTATATAGACGTCGGTGTCGGCGGCGGGGGCGGGCAACTGGCTGCGCCGCTCGGTCTTGTGGCCGAAGCGCGTCATCTCGGCGATCAGCGCCGGGCCGCGATCGGGATGGCGCGGCACGATGATGGTCAAGAGGTTTGGCACTGTTTTGGTGATGATCGAATGGGCGGCGGCGATGATGCCGTCTTCGCCCGGATGCGTGCTGGCAGCGAGGAACACGGGCCGCGTGCCAATTGTTTCTCTTAGTGTGGCGAGGGCCGCCGGGTCGACCGGAGGCGGTGGCGAATCGATCTTCAGGTTGCCGGCGGTAATGACGACGGGTGCTCCCAGTTCCGTCACCGTTCGGCTGATGCGGTCATTCTGCGACAGGATGATGTTGAAGCGGGAGAACAGCGGCCGGGCCACGCGGGCATTGCGCCGCCAGCGCTTCATGCTGCGTGGCGACATCCGCGCGTTGATGAGCGCCAGGGGAATTTTGCGCTTCGACGTTTCGAGAATGAGGTTTGGCCAGATCTCGGACTCGGTGAAGACCGCAACATCGGGCCGCCAGTGATCGAGAAATCGCGCGGCATAGGCAGCCGCATCGAGCGGCACGAACTGATGGAAGGCGCGCTCGGGCAGCCGACGCGCGGCAAGGCCCGCAGACGTGGTCGTGCCGGTCGTCAGCAAAACATGCGCGCCGGGATTGGATGTGAGCAGTGCGTCGATAACGGGAAGTACGGCGTTGGTTTCTCCTACGCTCGCCGCGTGAACCCAGGCCAGCGGGCCGTCGGGCCGCGTCAAACCTGGAAAGCCGAGCCGCTCACCGCGCCGTGCCGCATCTTCCTTGCCCATCCGCTCGCGCGCCGAAAGCAGCGCCGGCGCCAAAGGTCTCAAAACCGACAGCGCCGAGCGGTAGGTCTTCAATCCCAGCCCAGGTTCAGGTGGTGACAGGGCCGCGAGGTGACCTAGCGGCGTGGCTCGTTTGAGGTCGGCCCCGGCGAGACTGTAGGCCCGCGCGGTCAACGTATTGAGTGAGGTTTCAAGTTTGAGCCGCAGCGATTCCAGCAACTCCGGGTCGGCATCGCGCGGTACGTGGATCGGCTCGTCGCCGGCGAACACCAGGTTGGAATGGGGCAGGTTCAGGGTCATCCGGCTCCAGGTGTCGAACGACATGAATCGGGACGATGCGGCGGCGACCGGTACGATCGGACAACCCGACATCCGGGCAATGGTGATGATGCCGGCCCCGGCCTTGCGCGCAGGCCCCGGCGGCACGTCGGCCGTCATGACCAGCGACGAACCATCCGTCAGGCCCTTGACGGCGGCGCGCAGCGCGGCTGCTCCGCCACGGTCCTTCTTGCGTCCTCCAGCGCCCGCGCCGCGAATCAATTCCACATCCATGAGCCGCATGGCCTCGCCGATCACTTCGGCGTCGCCGTGACGGGCGACCATGGCGGAAACCTTCACGTCGCCGCCCGGATGCAACTCGCAGATCATCATGAACTGGCCATGCCAGCAGGCGACGATGCAGGGATGAGTCGCCTTGAGGCGGTCCTTCAGATCCGCCGGCTCGAATGAGGCCCGGGAGGTGCGTGCGACATACTTGATCAGCCTTGCGAGCGTCTTGCCGCTGTAGCGCATCAGCTTTTTCTTGGTCTCAGCCATGAGCTAAGGGCACCTTGGGCAGTCGATCCGGCTTTTGCCGCTCGGGCAAAGGTCTTGCGGCGGCTAGTTATAAGGAATATTCAGCGAGTGCAAACGCGACACCCCCACAGCGGCCGATGGCGCTCACGAGAGGTGGCCGGCAGGGTTTGGACGCGGCGCGTTGCCACTAGGGTCAGACGTTGAGGATCAATCACTTTAGGCCCGAATGGCAGGTCTGATCAAACAAGCGCGCCGCGGTATCCGCAACAAGCTCGGGGAGGCCGTGCATCACGCGGCGGAAAAGTCGCCGCGCTGGGTCAAGACCACGTTCGGCCCGGCGCTGTGCTATGCGGAAATGCTGGTCACGGATTACGGCTTCGTCCGCATCCTCTACAACAATCGCCACAAAATTTCCGATGACGCCTGGCGCTCGGCCCAGCCCGCGCCGCACCACATCGCCTGGGCCGCCCGCAAAGGCATCAAGACCGTCATCAATCTGCGCTCCGATCAATCGTTCGGCACGCGCTGGCTGCAAAAGCGGGCCTGCCGCAAGCACGGGCTCAAGATGGTCGATCTGACGTTGTGGTCGCGCTCGGTTCTGCCGCGTGAGGATTTGCTCGCCGTCAAGTCGCTGCTCGAAACGGTGCAGTATCCGGTACTGATCCACTGCAAGTCGGGCGCCGACCGCGCCGGCCTCATGGCCGCGCTGCTCATGATCGTTCACGAGGGCGCGAGCGTCGAAGAAGCCTCGAAAGCGCTGGCGTTTAAATACGGCCACGTGCGCCAAGCCGATACCGGCATCCTCGACTACATGTTCGAGCGCTATCTCGCCGACAACGCCACGCGGCCCATGGATTTCTGGACCTGGGTTGAAACGGTCTACGACGCCGATGAGATCAACCGCACCTTCAAGGCGAGCGGCTGGGCCAACCGGCTGGTCAACGGCGTGCTGCAGCGCGAATAGTGCCTGCGACCAGCGTTAGCTGACCAGCGCGTTGGCGGGTCCGGCGCCGGCAAGCCGCGCGTAAGCGCCGTTGCGGGACAGCAATTCGGCGTGCGTGCCCCGCTCGACGATGCAGCCCGCTTCCATGACGCAGATGAGATCGGCGCGCTCCACCGTCGACAGGCGATGGGCGATGACCAGCGTCGTGCGGTTGCGGGTGAATCGGGCGAGCGCTTCCTGAACCAGCTTTTCGCTTTCCGTATCGAGCGCGCTCGTTGCTTCGTCGAGCAGCAGGACTGGCGCGTCCTTGAGGATGGCGCGGGCAAGCGCAATGCGCTGCTTCTGGCCGCCGGACAACCGTCCGCCGCGATCGCCGATGATGGTCTGGTAGCCCTGCGGCTGCGCGGAAATGAAATCGTGGGCTGCGGCGGCCTTGGCGGCGGCGATGATGTCGGCCTCGCTGGCGCCCAGCCGGCCGAGTGCGATGTTGGCGGCAATCGTATCGTCGAACAGCGTGATGTCCTGGCTGACGATGGCGATTTCACTTCTGAGCGAAGCGAGCGTCACGTCGCGGATATTCTGGCCGTCGATCAGGATATCGCCCTCGGTCGCATCGAACAGCCTAGGTACGAGATTGATGATGGTCGATTTGCCGGCGCCCGAGCGGCCGACGAGCGCGACGGTCTTGCCGCCTGGCACATCGAGCGTGAAATCATAGACGGCGCGGCTCCCGGCCGTGGCGTCATAGGCGAAGCTGACGTGGCGGAATGTGATGACGCCTTCCGTGACGCTGAGCGGCTTGGCTCCCGGCCGGTCGACGACCGTGGGCTTCTCGTCGATGAGACCGTAGATGCTTTCGGCGGCAGCAAGCCCTTCCTGTACCTTGGCGGAAAGATTGCCGATGGCGCGGATCGGCTGGGCCGCCATCAGCAGCGCGGTGACGAAGCCCATGAAGTCGCCCACGGTCGAGATGCCGTTGGCAATTCTGAGGTAGGCGAAAGCAACGACGCCAGCGACGGCGAGACCGCCCAGGGCTTCCAGCATCGGGTCGAGACGGGCCCGCGTCTTCACCGCCTTCATGCGCAGGTCGAACACCTGGTCGAAACTCTTGTCGAGCTTGCCGGTGGCATAATCTTCAAGCTGAAACGACTTGATGAGGCGGGCGCCGGACAGCTTTTCCGTCAGCAGCGAAGTCATATCGCCCAGTTCGCTCTGAGTCCGCTTTGCCACCTTTCGCAGCCGGTCGGAAATCGCGGCAATGGGCAGCGCGGCGAAGGGATAAATGCCGAGCACCAAAAGCGTCATCATCCAGTCGAGATAGAGCATGGAGATGACGAGTGCGATGACGGAAAGCGTGTCGCGCACCGCCGAACTCAATCCCGCCGTCACGGCTTGCTGGACGAAGCCGATGTCGTTGGTCAGCTTGGACACCAACCGGCCCGGCGAGTCGCGCGAGAGGCGGGCGAAGTCGGCGGCGACGAGATTGGAGAAGGCGAGCTTCTGCATATCCGTCGTCATGCGGAAGACGAAGCGGTTGGAGGCGACCGCTTGGAAATAGAGGAAGGTCGAGCGCAGCAGGGTGATGCCGACGATGGCGCCCAATACATACGGCAAGATGCCTTTGTCGCCGGCCATCAGCGTATCGAACGACAGTTTGATTACCGTCGGATAGCCGCCGGTCGCCGCGGCGAGGCAGGCTGTAAGCGCCAGGATCCCCAACAGCTCCTTCCAGCGCGGCCACACCCAATCGTTCATGAAACGCTTGAGCAGTGCGGAGCTGGCCGCGTCGAGACGCAACCGTGTCTTCGGCTTCTTGACCGGAAGAGGCGCTGGGCTGTCTACAGGCGTGGTCACGATTTCGTTGTCACCTCGGGCAGGTCGTCATCGACGGGTTCGAGCAGCTTGTGCAGGTGGACGATGAAATAGCGCATCATGGCGTTGTCGACGGAGCGATGTGCCGCGCCCTTCCAGGCGTTGTACGCGCTCTGGTAGTCGGGGAAGACGCCGACGATGTCGACATCGTGCAGATTGCGGAACTCATGGCTGTCGAGGGACTTCAACTCACCGCCGAACACGAGGTGCAGCAGCTGGCGCGGGCCTTGGGACTTGGCAGGCGATTTGGTCATGGGGCTCCAGGTCTTGACTGCGGATGACCGCCGGGGCGGGCTTGCGGCTGGGCCCGCCGCATACGCGTGCGTTGCGGAATGAGACGGCCCGGCAGCAACTTCTTAATCGCTCCCTTAAGCCAATCGGAAGATAAATCTGGCAATGTCACCAAATGGCTGCATCGAACGGCCAGTCGCAACGTCGACAGTGAGGCGCAACGGCGCGGTGGCGAGGCATACTCTCACCGCGCTGCCTTTCTATTGGGCGGCGCCCGGCGCTGTCTAGCTCAGGCTGACTAGCTCAGGCTGTCTAACTCAGTCCGGCAAACCAGGACAGAGCCATATCGGCGACAAGGCCTAAGAATATGGCAAATCCCACATCGCGATTCGAACGGAAGCGGCGCAGGCAGTTGGCCGAATCGTCCGCGTTAAGGGTCGCCACCTGCCATGACATTTGCAGAAACACCATCGTCACGGCCAGGAAGTAAATGAGGTGGGCGCCTGCAAGCGCGCCCGCGATCAGCCAGAACACCACGGCGAGACCGTAGAGCGCGCCGACGAAGGAGACCGTGTTGTCGCCGAATGTCAGCGCCGTCGAACCGAGCCCCAACAGTGCGTCGTCTTCCTTGTCCTGATGGGCATAAATCGTGTCGTAACCGACGGTCCAGAACACGCTGCCGGCGTATAGCGCAACCGCCGGCCACCCCATCGAACCTTTCTCAGCGGCCCAGCCAACAAGAGCCCCCCAGTTGAACGCGAGTCCCAGAACGACCTGGGGATAGCGCGTGATCCGCTTTGCAAAGGGGTAGAAGGCGACGATGGCGAGCGAGGCGATGGCAAGCCATACGGTGAATGTGTTGAACTGCAGAAGGACCGCCAATCCGGCGAATGCGCAAAGCGCCGTATAGACGAGCGCGGCCGCGGGCGAGATTTGTCCGGCCGAGATCGGCCGGTTGACGGTGCGCTGCACGCGTCTGTCGATGTCGCGATCGACGAAGTCGTTATAGGCGCAGCCGGCGGCCCGCATCGCCGCCGCGCCAATGGCAAACAGCGCCAAATGCCAGAGATTGGGATACGGCTTTCCGCCCGAAACCTCGGCCAGCGTCTGCGACCACCAGCAGGGAAAAAGCAGCAACCAGATGCCGATGGGACGGTCGAAGCGGCCAAGCCGGAGGTAGGGCCGCAGCGCCTCGGGCGCCCAGCGGTCCACCCAGTTCGACGGGGCGGCATCGGCCACGGTGGCGCTGCGCGAAGTGTCGGGTGTGTCTATGGCGCCGGTCACGTCATTTGATCCTTCGCGGCCTCGCGTTTCACCGCCGCCGGGCAAACCTACCGGCGGCTGTCTCGAGGTGCAATTGCCCCCTCGTCACACGCCCTGGCCGCACGCGTCGGTCACAGGCCGGTTTTTTCCCAGGCCGGTTTTTTCCCAGGCCGGTTTTTCGCAGGCGGGGGGCTTTGCGCCTGGCGCCCGCCTTGGCTATGACGGCATCATGGCCATCCACGATTTTCAGTCCGAACGTCTTTTTGTTGCGGCCGGTCTCGCGCCCGGGCAGCGGTTCGCGCTCACGGACGAGCAGGTCAACTATCTCATCAACGTCCTGCGGCTCAAGGCGGGCGCGCGCATTCTCGTTTTCAACGGCCGCGACGGCGAGTGGCTGGCCGAGCTTGATGCCGTCAAGAAGCGTTCAGCCGATCTCGCCATCATCGCGCAGAGCCGGCCGCAAACCTCCGGCCCCGATGTCGAGTACGTGTTTGCGCCTTTGAAGCGCTCGCGGCTCGATTACTTGGTGCAGAAGGCGACGGAACTTGGTGTTGCGCGTCTGCGGCCGGTGATGACCCGGCGGACCATCGCCGAGCGCGTCAATATCGAACGCATGCGCGCCAACGTGATCGAGGCGGCGGAGCAGTGCGGCGTTCTGCGCGTCCCCGCCGTCGAAATACCGGTATCGCTCGAGGCCTTGCTCGATCACTGGGATGGTGCCCGAACGCTCATTTTCTGTGACGAGGGCGCACCAGAGCATAACCCGATTGCGGCGCTTTCCGGCATTGCGCCGGGCCCGGTGGCTCTACTGACCGGACCCGAAGGCGGGTTTGATCCTGCCGAACGCGACGCCCTGCTGCGCAAGCCCTACGTGAAACAACTGAGCCTCGGCCCGCGTATCATGCGGGCCGATACCGCGGCGGTTGCGGCGCTTGCCTTGGTCAATGCAACCCTGGGGGACTGGCGTTAGGCCTCTTGCGTCAGGCATTTGGCCGCTTGCCCGGCCGCGCGGCTGAGGCCATAAGGCGAGACATCGGGCTGTCTGCTGCGAAACGCCCCGTGGGCGAGGCCCAGCAAGCGAGGCAATTGTTCATGTCGACGAGAGAAGAGGGCGGCTCAAGCCCTCTCATGACAACACGGGACGATCTCGTCGCCTGGATCGCCGCGGGCGAGAAGCCCAGGGAAGATTGGCGCATCGGTACCGAGCACGAGAAGTTCGTGTTCCAGACAGGCACGCTGAGACCTGTTCCCTACGAGGGGCCGACCGGTATCAGCGCGCTGATGCTTGAGTTGATCCGCCGCTATGGCTGGGAGGCCATCCGCGAAGGTGACAACGTCATCGCCTTGAAGCGTCCGAAAGGTGAGAAGGGCGGCACGATCAGTCTGGAGCCCGGCGGCCAGTTTGAACTGTCAGGCGCGCCTCTCGAAACGCTGCATGAGACGGCGGCCGAGACCGAGCAGCACCTGTGCGAGGTTCTCGACGTCGGCGAGGATCTGCAGATCGGCTTTCTGGGTGTGGGCTTCTCGCCCAAGTGGCGGCTTGAAGAAACGCCGAGGATGCCGAAAAAGCGCTATGCGGTCATGACGCGCTACATGCCATCCGTCGGCAGCCGCGGCCTCGACATGATGTACCGCACCGCGACCGTGCAGGTGAATCTCGATTTTTCCAGCGAAGCCGACATGGTCAAAAAGCTCAGGGTGTCGCTTGCCCTGCAGCCGGTCGCAACGGCGCTGTTCGCGTCTTCGCCTTTTACCGAGGCAAAGCCCAACGGCTTCCAATCGATGCGCAGCGAAGTGTGGCGGGATACGGACAAGCGGCGAACCGGCATGCTGCCGTTCGTGTTCGAAGAGGGCATGAGCTACGAACGCTATGCCGACTATGCGCTCGATGTGCCGATGTACTTCGTCTATCGCGACGGCAACTATATCGATGTCGCGGGCGCCTCGTTCCGCGATTTCCTGGCCGGCCGGCTCAAGGGCTTCGAAGGCGAGCGGCCGACGGCGGATGATTGGTCGGACCACTTGACGACGCTGTTTCCGGAAGTGCGCATGAAGCGGTTTCTGGAAATGCGCGGCGCCGATGGCGGCAGGTGGATGAGCATCACCGCGCTCCCGGCGTTCTGGACCGGACTCCTGTATGATCAGCAAGCGCTGGATGCGGCCTGGGAGTTCGTCAAGGATTGGACCGAGGCGGAGCGCGAGGACTTGCGCCAGCAGGTGCCCAAGGGGGGCCTCAGAACGCCATTCCGCGATACGAGCGTGCTCGACCTGTCACGCCGCGCGATCGCCATCGCCCGTGCCGGACTTAAAAGCCGCAAGCGCATCAACGCCCGCAACCAGGATGAATCGATCTATCTGGCGCCGATCGAGGTCATCTCCGCCTCAGGCTTGACCGTTTCCGACCAGCTTCTCGCCCGTTTCGAGGGTGCCTGGCGCGGAAATATTGACCATATCTTCGAGGAATTCGCCTTCTGAGCGCCTCCGGACGTGTGCGCCGGTTCAGCTTCCGTTCACAGTGGCCTCCCTATAACTCCCCTCACGATCCGAAAATGGGTCCTTGAGCGGGAGGCCACCCATGGTGAAAGGCGTTATGACGACAGTATTTGCAGTGTTGGCTGTGGCTGGTGTGGTCGCGGCGAGCGACACGGGTATCGAGTTGGCCCAGGCCGATCAATGCGTGCAGCAGTGCCGCAGCGCCCACAACCAGTGCCGCATCACGTCCAAGGGCTCGCCCAGTTGCGACAGTCAACTGCAAGCCTGCATGGATAGCTGCCGGTCCCGGCGCTGACGCACCGGGCTTGGCGGCGCGATAAAATTCCACTGAAAAGCGTCATGCGCCTGCCGGCCACGCCGACGGGCGCCTTTCAGTTGGCGATCACGTTACCTTGGCGGCCGGGGCGGCCGGCACAGGGCGCTTCGCGGTCTTGGCGCCGGACGGGCCCGCGGCGCCAGGCGGCAGCGGCTTCTGCCACGCCTTGTCCTTCTCGTAGATGTCGGCGAAGAACTCGATGAAGGCGTTGACCTTGGCCGGCATGAACTCCCGGCACGGGTAGACGGCATGGATCGCGTTCTTGGACGAGCCGTGATACTCGGGCAGCACGACCTGCAAGGCACCCGATTCCAGCTCGCTTCTGATATCCCAGGTCGCCCTCAGCGCCAGGCCGAGGCCCTGGACCAGCGCCGTGCGCACGAATTCGGCCGAATTGGAGCGGATGTTGCCCTTGACGCGGACGTCGTGGCTGCCATCGGGCCCATCGAGACGCCACATATCCTGTGCGCCGGCGAGCAGGCAGTTATGGGCTTCAAGATCGGCAAGAGATTTCGGCGTGCCGGCGTTCTCCAGATAGTTCGGAGCGGCGCAGATCACGCGCACTTCGTTGGCAAGCTTGCGAGCCACGAGCGACGAATCTTCCAGTTCGCCGATGCGGATCGCAAGATCGAAGCCTTCACGGATGATATCCACAAACGCATCGGTCAGATGCATATCGATCTCGATATCGGGATACCTGGCGAGGAAGGCCGGAAGGTGCGGGGTGATGTGCAACCTGTTGAAGGTCGTCGGCGCCGAGACTTTGAGCACGCCGCGCGGTTTGGTATTGCGGCGGCTGACGTAGTCTTCGGCCTCTTCAATCAGGCTCAGGATGTCGACGACGCGCTTGAAGTAGCCTTCGCCGGTTTCCGTCAGGGTGAGCTGGCGGGTGGTGCGCTGGAACAGCCGCGCGCCGAGCCGGTCTTCAAGCAGGCTGATGCGCTTGGAAACGACGGCCGGCGACAATCCCATCTCGCGGCCAGCCGCCGACATGTTGCCGGTGCGGGCGACGCGTGCAAATATGTCCAGGTCGCTGATAGCGGTCACGTTTGGATCTCTTGGCGTACTGGCCCTGGGATTACCCATGACTGCTCCCATTGAGTTAGTTGTGCACGAACGAGTTGTGTCACTTAACGGCGTTTATGGCAGGACTGTTTTTCTCAGAAGCGTAAACTGAGAGCGGCGACTTGGCGATGACCCACCTCATGGCCAATCTAAAAAATTATCTCAACCGGTGCCCGCAGGCCCGGTTGGCCGGCCCTTTGGGAGACCGTTGAATGCCGTTACTGGCGCTGCCAGAGCCCGATTCTGCGGTTATTGCCCGCCGCATTGGCATCACTGAAGACTTGGTGCGGCTCGTTGGCCGCGACGCTCTTGTCATCGACGAAGACGGCCGGCGCGCCTTCGAAACGGATGCCTTGACGGCCTACCGGCGCCTGCCGCTGGTTGTGGTTCTGCCGCGATCGACCGAAGAAGTCTCGAAAGTCTTGAAGTACTGTTACGACCAGGGGCTCAAGGTGGTCCCGCGCGGCGCCGGCACATCGCTGTGTGGCGGTGCGCTCCCGGCCGAGGATGCCGTGGTGGTCTGCGTTTCGAAGATGAACCGCGTGCTCGACGTCGATTACGTCAATCGCGTTGCCCGGGTTGAGAGCGGCATCACCAATCTGGCGATTTCGGGAAGGGTCGCCGAAAAGGGCTTCTTCTACGCGCCCGATCCCTCCTCGCAGCTCGCCTGCACGCTCGCCGGCAACATCGCCATGAATTCAGGCGGCGCCCATTGTCTCAAGTACGGCGTGACCGTCAACAACGTGCTGGGCGTCAAGTTGGTGCTGATCGACGGCACCGTCGTCGAGATCGGCGGCGCCCATCTCGATACCTCGGGTTATGATTTTCTGAGCCTCGTGGTCGGCTCCGAAGGCCAGCTCGGCATCGTCACCGAGGCCACGGTCCGCATTCTCAAAATGGCGGAAGGCGCGCGGCCGATGCTGATCGGCTTTGCGACGCCTGAAGCGGCGGGCGCTTGCGTCGCCGGCATCATCGCCGAAGGCATTATTCCCGTCGCCATCGAATACATGGACCGGCCGGCGATCGAAGTCTGCGAGGCCTATGCCAAGGCCGGTTATCCGCTCGATGTGGAGGCGCTTCTGATCGTCGAGGTCGAAGGGTCCGAGACGGAGATCGAGACGCTGCTGATGAAGATCAATGCGATTGCCCGGGCGTTTGCGCCCAAGTCGATCGAGATCAGTTCCGGCCCCGACCAAAGCGCCAAGATCTGGGCCGGGCGCAAGGCCGCGTTCGGCGCCATCGGCCGCGTGGCCGACTATTACTGCATGGATGGCACGATCCCGCTTGGTGAGTTGCCGCGCGTGTTGACACGCATCGGCGAGATCTGCGCCCACTATGGCTTGAGGGTCGCCAACATCTTCCATGCGGGAGACGGCAACCTGCATCCGCTGATCCTCTACGACGCCAACGATCCATCGCAGTCGGAGAAGGCGGAGCTTGCCGGCGCCGACATCCTCAGATTGTGCGTCGAGGTCGGCGGGTGTCTGACGGGTGAGCACGGCGTCGGCATCGAGAAGCGCGATCTGATGACGGTCCAGTTCTCGCCGAGCGATCTGGCGGTGCAAATGCGCATCAAGACCGTGTTCGATCCCCATTGGCAGCTCAACGCCGCCAAGGTTTTTCCGCTCGAGGTGAGCCAGGTCGCTGGCAGCCTGCCGCCGCGCGCGGCTTGAGGTCCATCGGCCAAGGAGAGATTGAAGGTGCCAGAGCTATTGCGGCCCGCGGCCGAGTGGGAGCTTCAGTCGGTCATCGCTAGGCTTGGCCAACGCAAGGAGCCGGTCGAAGTCGTGGGACTTGGCGGACTGCGCAACGCCGGCCGCCCGGCGCATGCGCCGACCGTGCTCAGCACGGCGTCGATGCGCGGCATATCTCTATACGTTCCCAACGAACTCGTCATGTCGGCGCGCGCTGGCACGCCGCTTCTGGAAATCGAAGCGGAACTCGCCGCCCACCGTCAGATGCTGGCGTTCGAGCCGATGGACTTGGGTCCGTCGACGGGCGGTCCGACCGGCGCGCAATCGATTGGCGGCGTTTTCGCAACAAACCTGCCGGGCGCACGCCGCATTTCGGCGGGCAGTGCGCGCGACCATCTGATCGGCGCGCGCGGTGTCAACGGCCGCGCCGATGTGTTCAAGTCGGGCGGCCGGGTGATGAAGAACGTCACCGGCTACGATGTGGCCCGCGCCCTGACGGGGAGCTGGGGCACGCTCGCGATCTATACCGAGCTGACCTTCAAAGTGACGCCGCTGCCGGAAAGCATACTGACGCTCGTCTACCCTAAGCTGCCGGACGATCTCGCCATAGAGCTGCTGACGACGGCCATGGGAACGCCAGCGGAAGTCTCCGGTGCCGCTCATCTGCAGAAGCCGCTGACGGCACGGCTCCAGAACGCCCGGTTCACGAGTATCGGAGAGTCGCTCACGCTGCTGCGGCTTGAGAATTTTACGACCTCGATCGCCTATCGTAAGGAGAAACTCAAGGAGGCGCTCAAGGTCTACGGTCAGCCCCTGGAGCTCGGCACGGAAGATTCCTGGAATTTGTGGTCCGACCTGCGCCGCCTCTCCATCCTCCCCTATTCGACCGAGACCAGCCTGTGGCGCATCTCGACCTCGCCCAGCCGGGCGCCGGAGATCGTGGCGTCATTGCAGAAATTCATGCCGTCGGTGGCGTTCTACGATTGGTCGGGCGGGTTGATCTGGCTGGAGGTCGGTGCGCAGGCCGATGCCGGTGCCGCCGATGTGCGCCGCGCCGTCGCCGTCCGCGGCGGTCATGCAACTCTCATCCGCGCCACGCCTGAGGTGCGCCATTCAGTCGACGTGTTTGAACCGTTGAAGCCGGAGATCGAGCGCTTGACGCGCGGCTTGAAGTCGGCGTTCGATCCCGATGGACTTCTGAACCCCGGGCGCATGTACGCCGCATTCTAACGCAAATGCCCTCAAGGTCGCTCGAAAGGCCACATGCAAACCAATTTCACGCCCGAGCAGCTTCAAGATCCGACGACGGCCGAGGCCGACCGCATCCTGCGCAAATGCGTGCACTGCGGGCTGTGCACGGCGACGTGTCCGACCTATGTGGTGCTCGGCGATGAGCGCGACAGTCCGCGCGGGCGCATCTATGCCATCAAGGACATGCTGGAAAAAGGGATTGAGGCGAGGCCCGAGATCACGACCCACATCGATCGCTGCCTGTCCTGCTTTTCCTGCATGACGACCTGTCCCTCCGGCGTCGACTACATGCACCTCGTCGACATCGCCCGCATGCACATCGCCAAAACCGGCAAACGATCACTCAAAGAGAGGACCCTGCGGCGGGCCTTGGCGAAAGTCGTGCCCTATCCGGGGCGGTTCCGCTGGGCGCTGAAAGCCGCTCCGCTCGGTCGCGGCCTTGCCGGTGTGTTCCGCCGCGTCGGCTTGAGTGAGCTCTCGGCACTCGCGGCACTCGCCCCCGTCCGTTCGCGCGGCCGGGCCAGGTATTCCGGCCCCGGCACGGCGGTGACGCAAGGCGATCGGACGGCGCGTGTCATCATGCTGGCCGGCTGCGCCCAGCAGGTGTTGCGGCCCGAGATCAACGACGCCACTATTCGCCTTCTGGCGCGCAGCGGCGTTGAAGTCGTCGTCTCCGCCGGTGCGGGCTGCTGCGGGGCGCTGACCCAGCACATCGGCATGGAAGAGGAGGCGTTGACCGCTGCCCGGCGCAACGTCGACGCATGGTCGAAGGAAATCGCCAAGGCGCCGGTCGATGCCATCATCATCACCGCATCCGGCTGCGGCACGACGGTCAAGGACTATGGCCACATGCTGGCGCGCGATCCCGCCTACAAGGACCGCGCCGCCGAGATTTCAGCCCTGGCCCTCGATGTCACGGAGTTCGTGGCACGGCACGACATCGGCGCTCCGAAGCGCTGGTCGAGCTTGAAGGTCGCGTATCATGCGGCCTGCTCTCTGCAGCACGGCCAGCGGGTTACGCATCAGCCCAAGACGCTGCTGCGCAACGCGGGCTTCAGCCTGCTCGATATTCCCGAAGCGCATTTGTGCTGCGGATCGGCCGGGGTCTACAACATCCTGCAGCCGGAGATCGCAGGCACGCTGCGCGATCGCAAGGCGGCCCACATCCGCGGTCTGCGGCCGGACATAGTGGCTGCCGGGAACATCGGCTGCATGACGCAATTGCAGCCGGCACTCGATATTCCCGTGGTTCACACGGTCGAGCTTCTCGATTGGGCCTACGGCGGTCCGGTGCCGAGGGGTCTTGAAGGGCTGGAGCAATATTCGACGCCCGTTCCGCAAGCGCGGCTCGCCGCCACGGGCAGTGGCGCGCGATGACCTGCGGTGACGTCACAACCCGGCGGGAAGCGTTGCGCCATGAGCTTGAAGCGCTGATCCGCGGCAAGGCCAAGCCCATCGGTGCCATGGGGCGCATCGAGCATCTAGCGGTCCAGATCGGGCTCGCAACAGGGCAATTGAAACCCGATCTCGGCAAGGCCGGGGCCATCGTGTTCGCCGGCGATCATGGCATCACCGCCGAAGGTGTGACCGCTTACCCATCCGAAGTGACGCGCGAGGTCGCCAAGCTCATTCTCACGGGCGGTGCCGGCATCAGTCTGTGCGCCCGTGCGGCGGGCATCGACGTGACGCTGGTCGATTGCGGGCTTCTCGCCCCGCTCGAGGCGCACGATAGGTTGATCGACCGGCGCATGGGTGCCGGCACGCGCAACGCCCGGCGCGAAGCGGCGATGAGTGAAGGCGAGTTCTCCGAGGCATTCCGCCAAGGCCACGCCCTTGCCGAAGCGGCGGTGATGAGCGGAACGGGGCTGTTCGCATTTGGCGAAATCGGCATTGGCAACACCAGCGCGGCGGCACTCGTCGGCCACACGGTGACAGGCCTGCCGCTCGACATGCTGGTCGGGCCTGGCGCAGGCGTTCCCCCGCTCGGCCTCGGCCACAAGCGACAGGTACTAGCTGCCGCGGTAGAGCGCGCCGCCATCGCCGGCGAAGATTGCTCCCACCGCGCGTTCGCGGCGCTGCGCCAGTTCGCGGGCTTCGAAATGGTGATGATGGCGGGCGCCATGACGGCTGCGGCCACATTCGGCCGCATCGCCATCGTCGATGGCTTCATCGCCTCGGCGGTGGCCTCCGCCGTGCTCGCCATTCGTCCAGGCGCGCGCGACAATCTCGTCTTTTCCCACACCTCGGCCGAACCCGGACACAAGGCGCTGCTCGATCATCTCAATGTGCGGCCGCTGCTCGATCTGGGTCTCAGACTTGGGGAAGGCACCGGCGCGGTGCTTGCGCTGCCGATCGTGCGCACGGCCGAACTGATGTTGCGCGACATGGCCGATCTGCCGGGCGAGCATCCCCAATGATCGCCCGCGAAATCCGCCTGATGCTGGTCGCGCTGCAATTTCTGACGCGCATTCCTGTGCGATCCTTCGACGGCTTCGAGCCGCAGTGGCTCGACCGTTCCGCCAAGTATTTTCCGCTCATTGGCGCGCTCGTCGGCGGCATTGCCGCCGTGGTGATGCTTGCAACCTCTCTCGTCATGCCTCAGCCGCTGCCGATGCTGATCGGGCTCGCGGCCGGCATTCTGCTGACCGGCGCCTTTCACGAGGACGGTCTCGCCGACACCGCCGATGGGTTATTCGGCGGTCTGACGCGCGAGCGGCGTCTGGAAATCATGAAAGACAGCCGCATCGGCACCTACGGCGTCCTCGCCCTCATGATCGCGCTGGGCCTCAAGGCGACGAGCCTGTCGATCATCGATCCCATCACGGCCGTTCCGATCCTGATCGCCGCCCACACGGGCGGACGCCTTGCGACCGTCATTGCGATCTANNAATGCTGCTCGCTTGCATATTAGGGCTAACGGTGGGTCTTTTCTGCCTCAACCCTGTGACGCTCGGCCTTGCCGCCGCGTGCGGCTTTGCCGCCTCCGCCGCGCTGGCTTTTGTCTCGAAACGGCTCATCGGCGGCTACACGGGTGACGTGCTGGGGGGCATGGAGCAGTGTTTCGAGACACTGTTCATGGTTGCCGCCGTCTCCATTATCGCCGGGCCGAATTGACAGTTCTGCCAATGTGACAGGGCCCGAACCTTGCATTGACGATTGAGCCTTGCGCTCGAACCTTGCATAATCCGTATGCAGGCCGACGCGGCGTGGCCTTACAACTTCAATCTGGTATTGCGTCATGACCGAGCCGATTTTCACCGACTGGACCGATGATCTGAGCAGCAAGTGGTCGAAGGAACCGCTGCTCGCGCATCATCGTCTGCACACCCACCCGCTGTTTTCGATGGACGCTCTGGCCGAGCTGATCGACCGCTATCCGCGCGAGCACTACGCGCTGGTGCAGATGGGGCCGCAGGGGTCCGCGCGCCGCACCTGGCGCGAGGGCGATATCGGCGGCGTCAAAGGCAAGGACGTGATCCGTGCGATCGCGCAGGGCCGGATGTGGCTCAACATGCGCAACGTCCACGCCGTCGATCAGAAGTATCGCGAACTGCTCGATCAGATCTTCGAGGAAGTGCGCGTCAACGCCGGCAATTACGAGACCTTCAACCGCTCGTGCGGCATTCTCATCTCGTCGCCCAATGCTCAGGTCTATTATCATTCGGACCTGCCGGGCCAATCGCTGTGGCAGCTGCACGGGCGCAAGCGCGTCTATGTCTATCCGGCGAAGCCTCCGTTCCTCACCGAAGAGCAGCTCGAAAACATCGCCCTCTACGAAGTCGAGGTCGATATGAAGTACGACACCTCCTATGACCAGTCGGCGCTCGTCTTCGAGATCGGCGGCGGCGACATGCTGCATTGGGAGTTGAACGCGCCGCACCGGGTCGAAAATCTCGATTGCCTCAACGTCTCGATGACCACCGAGCACTGGACGGAATCGATCCGCCGCAGCCAGATGATCAACATGGCGAATGGCATCCTGCGCACCAAGGCCGGCGTGAAGCCGGCAAGCCGCGCAACCGAAGGCGCGGGCTTCTGGGCCAAGGCCGTGCTGCAGGCCGGCATCAAGCGCGCCGGACTGTTGAAGAAGGAGCGCAAGGCCCGCCGTCCGATCCAGTTCAAGCTCGATCCGGAACATCTGGGCCAGATCATCGACATCCGCGAAGCGGCCGAGTGACCGGTGGCTGGGGCGGGATTGAGCACATGGCGGTCATGACCAACACGGTATCGCTCAACGAAGGTTCGGCAGCGGCGAGGCCCAAGGCCTTTTCACTGCGCGGACCCCGCTTCGTGGCCGAAGTGTTCGACGGCGCGGATGAGGCGCTCCAGGCGCTCGATGCGATTCAGGGTGGCCTTGTCTCGACCGGCTTCCAGTCGCTCAACTGGCTCACCGTGCTCTATGAAGAGCTGGCGCGGATGGAACATGCCATGCCGCGCTTGATCGTCGTGACCGAGCGCAACTCGGGTGAGATCGCGCTGGTGCTGCCGCTCACCATCAAGAAAAAGCGCTCGCTGCGGGTGGCCCGCTTCGCCGATCTGGGCGTCTCTGATTACGGCGCGCCGATCCTCGGGCCCGCGGCCCTCAAAAAGCGCCGCTCGATCCGCCGGGCCTGGCGCGCGGTGCGTCATGCGCTGAAGGATGTCGATCTGATCCGGCTCGAAAAGATGCCGGAGCAGATTGCCGGCCGGCCCAACCCGCTGCTGACACGGCGCGGCATCGCCCCGTCGCGGCTATCGGGCAACGTCGTCACCATCGACACGACCGTTGAAGATTTTCTGCGCGCGCGCGGCAAGAAATACCGCAAGGAAGTGGAGCGCTGCACCAGGCTCTGGCAGGCGGAAGGCGAGGCGAAGTTCGCTCGTGCGTCAACACAGGCCGAGGTGGCGCGCGCCTATTCCGTGCTCGAAGAGCAGCAGGGCGCCCGCCACGCCGAGCTTGGCTCCCACTACGTTCTCGACAAGCCGCAGTTCCGCACCTTCTACGAGCGGCTCGTCATGGACGGAACCGAGTGCGATCTGGGCTACATCTTCACGCTCGAAGCCAAGGGCGAAATCGTGGCGACGCTGTTCGGCATCGTTCACGATGGCACGTTTACGCTATTGCGCATATCGAACGGCGGCGCGCGCTGGAGCCATTTCTCGCCCGGCCGTCTCATCGTCGTCGAGGCGATGAAGTATTTCGCCGCCCGCGGCGTCAAGCGCTTCGACATGGGCATCGGCGACTATCCCTTCAAACGCGGCTTCGGCGCACAGGAAGTGCCGCTCTACGATCTGATCGTCGCCCGCGATCTGTCGGGTGCGCCTAAGGCCGCCTATCACCGCTTCCGTGGCCGGGCGCGGAAAAGCCCGCACCTGCGCGCCCTGTTCCGCCGCTTCAAGGCCTGGCGCGGGAAGTAGCTTCACGCGTTCGCTGTGATCAACGCCGTAGCCGCGCAACGCGCTGCGGAGGATTGGCTGTGCTTAATCCAAACGCTCCGTCATGCCGGCGAAGGCCGGCACCCACGACGAGTTTCAGCAGATGAGATAGTTCGAAGCGACGTGCCCTCGACGCACCGCTGGCCTCTCGCACGCGGCTCGTTGCCGTGGATCCCGGCCTCCGCCGGGATGACGTCAGGGGATGTGGCGACGCCTCGCAGTCTCACAATGTCATCCTGGGTCTCGTCCCCGGGACCCATTCGTCAAGACGCTCTGCCGTCAGCGTTTGGGCTCAATGGGTCCCGGCAATACATGCCGGGATTACGGCGGTGGGTGTGTCGCCGCCGCGCAGTCGCGCTCCGCGGTGGGTGTGGTTGAAGTCGCGCGGTCTCACAATTTCATCCCGGGGCTCGTCCCCGGGACCCATCGCTCCGCACGCTCAGGCTATTGGGGCCCCGGCGCGATGGATCCTCGGCTCAAGGCCGAGGATGACACCGTCGTGCGAGCACGCGGAAATACCTACTCCGCCGCTTGCTTGTCCCCGTACCCCAACTGCTCATTCAGCTTCTCGATCAGATCGGCAGCGGCTTCGGGAATGTTGGTGCCGGGGCCG
>CXWK01063174.1_pt2 | contig 73007 bp, 75 predicted proteins | sample 590851 | NCBI WGS metagenome assembly CXWK01 (sample SAMEA3498364, study PRJEB10139) | wastewater metagenome | biome: wastewater treatment plant; material: activated sludge | place: Denmark | collected 2014-08-01 | reverse complement strand
TCAGCTTTCGAAGAAACACTTAGGCCGTTTATAAATGTTGATTACCAGTATTACGATGTGACGATTGTGGTCATCACCTTTATCGCGCTTGGAAAATACCTTGAGGCGCGCTCAAAAATAAAAACAGGCGACGCAATCGAAAAACTTCTTAACCTTCAGGCCAAAACCGCTTTGGTAATTCGCGACGGCAAGGAAACAGAGATTTCTATAAATGACGTTAAGCATGGAGATTTAATTGTTGTTAAGCCGGGCTCAAAGATTCCAGTGGACGGCACTGTGACTGAAGGAGATTCTTTTGTGGACGAGTCTATGGTTACTGGTGAACCGATGCCTGTTCAGAAGAAAAACGGAGACACCGTAGTTTCTGGAACAATAAACACAAGCGGCTCATTTATTTTCAAGGCTACAAAAGTTGGGTCAGAAACACTGCTTGCTCAAATCATTAGAATGGTTGAAGACGCACAGGGAAGTAAGGCGCCCATTCAGGCTCTGGCAGATAAAATTTCGGCGATTTTTGTACCGATAGTCCTTGTAATTGCATTTCTCACGCTCGGTGTTTGGCTCGCTGTTGGTTCCCAGTACATCGGGTTTTCTCAAGCGCTGTCATTCGGTCTGGTTTCGTTTGTTGGTATTTTGGTTATTGCTTGCCCGTGTGCGCTTGGACTAGCAACTCCAACGGCAATTATTGTCGGCGTTGGTAAGGGTGCAAAAGAAGGCATTCTGATTAAAGATGCGGCGACTCTAGAAAAACTTCACAAAGTAAACACAGTAGTCGTGGACAAAACTGGGACCATTACTAAAGGAAAGCCGACGCTCGTAGACATTCAAAACCTTTCAGATCTAAAAAACGAAGATCTGATTTCAATTCTAGCTTCACTCGAAAAAAAGTCTGAACACCCGATTGCTCATGCGGTTGTTGGTTACGCGCAGGAAAAGAATATTTCGTTAGGCGAGGTTTCAAATTTTGAAAGTATTCAAGGTAAGGGACTTAAGGGAGTTTTGGGAGAAGTGGAATATTTTGTTGGCAATGCAAAATTGGTAAATGACCTCAAACTTTCTTTTGATTCAGTGAAACTCAGTGAGTTCACTTCGCAAGGCAAAACACCAGTTATTCTTGCAACCAAAGAAAGGGTTTTAGGTTTTGTTATGGTTGCGGATGAAGTTAAGGCTGAGTCTGTGGAAGCGATAAAAAACCTCCACGCGCTTGGTATTAAGGTCGTCATGCTTACCGGTGACGATGAAAAAGCAGCAAAATACATCGGGTCTTTGGTTGGTATCGATGATGTTGTCGCTCATGTGTTACCACAGGACAAGCTTGAAAAAATAAAATCATTGCAGTCGCAGGGGCGAGTGGTTGCTATGGCTGGTGACGGAGTGAATGATGCGCCGGCACTTGCTCAGGCAGATGTTGGTATTGCTATGGGGACTGGCACTGATGTTGCTATTGAGTCGGCGGGTATCACCCTTCTCGGTGGTGATATTTCAAAGCTCGTGAAGGCGATTAAACTTTCAAAGATTACGATGCGGGGGATCAAGCAGAATTTATTCTGGGCCTTTGTCTATAATGTTGTTGGCATTCCTCTTGCTGCTGGTGCTTTGTATCCAGTTTTTGGATGGCTTTTGAACCCAATTTTTGCGGGTTTTGCCATGGCTATGTCGTCGGTGTCTGTTGTGTCGAACTCACTTCGTATCAAAGCTAAAAAATTATAAATATGAATACCAAAAAATATACACTTCATGTTTCTGGTACACACTGTGCGTCATGCAAAATAGTAATCGAAGATATTTTGAACGAGCAGGCGGGAATTCTGAATGCAAACGTAGATTTACGGAGCGAAACAGTGTCGTTTGAAACCACTCTCGATGACGACAAAAGCAAACTGGCAGAAATTTTAACCGAGAAAATTAAGCACAATGGCTACGCGCTTTCGGTTGAAAAGAAATTGAAGGAGGTGAAAAATGCGAAAGATGGGGGAATCATCTGGCGAGCCTTGCCAATCGGTCTCGTGTTTCTCGCTATATTTTTCATTGTTCAAAAATCTGGAATTTTAAATTTTGGCCTGGGGGGCACGGTTACACCGGTCACTAGTTTTATTATCGGACTCATCGCGTCAGTATCGAGCTGTTTAGCGGTTGTTGGTGGACTTGTGCTTTCTCTTTCAGCTACAGTTTCTAAGGATTCAGTCAGTGACGTGAAACCGATGATACTTTTCCATAGTGGAAGATTGGTTAGTTTTGCTTTGCTTGGTGGTCTTCTCGGCGCTGTCGGCGGCGCGATCGGAGTAAGTTTTACCGCAACAGCAATACTTGGAATCATTGCTTCGGTGGTGATGATTCTTCTTGGGCTTAACCTTGTAGGGATTTTTGAGAAAAATAAAATTACCTTGCCTTCTGGGGTGTTCAACTTTTTCCGTCGGATAGAGCACAAGGCGTTTGCACCACTTTTGCTTGGTTTTGGAACTTTCTTTCTGCCGTGTGGATTTACTCAGGCTATGCAGATTACCGCCCTTTCAAGTGGATCGTTTATTTCTGGATTTTTGATCATGGGAGCATTTGCTCTCGGTACCTTACCAATGCTCGCACTCTTGTCTTTTGGTTCGACATCATTCGCCCAGTCAAAACATGCGCCGCTTTTCTTCAAATCTGCGGGTGTCGTGGTGGTTGGTCTTGGTCTTTTTGCGCTACTTGCAGGGTTGGCAGGTCTCGGTGTTATCAATCCGTTATTTAACGTATAATTTATCTACTCATTTATGCGAAAGAGTATTATTTTATCTTTGGTTCTTAGTCTGGCTCTCATTGGAGGAACGACTTACTTTGTTTTGAAAAGCCCAACTTCTTCGGGTGGGGCAGAGCAATCTAAAAATGTTGAAGTTCGGGAAGGTGTGCAGTATGTAACCATAACTGCCCGTGGTGGCTATTCTCCTCGAGTGTCGGATATTAAAGCCGGCATGCCAACCAAACTTGTCGTAAAGACAAATGGAACGTTTGATTGTTCTGCCGCACTTGTGGTGCGCTCTGTTGGATTTCAAAAAATATTGCAATCAACCGGCGAGGAAGTGATAGATCTGGGTGTGCCAAAGGCAGGTGAAAAAATCCAGGGTGTTTGTAGTATGGGGATGTACAGTTTTCAGTTAAAGGCGAGTTAGTAATGTAAATCTGTTTAATCTGATTAAAATTATGAAAAAATCACTTATTGCGCTTGGTGCTGCAGTTGCTTTGCTTGTTGTGTTTTTTGCGTTCAATTCTTTTATTTATAAAGAGAAACAAGGTGAAGTACCCGGAGAGCCGGTCGCCCCGTACCAAGGCACACTTTCTGGTACGCAGACCTGTCTTCCACACAAAAACACGAACGGTCCGCAAACACTTGAATGTGCGCTTGGTATTCAAACAGATACAGGAGAGTACTATGCACTCGATCTCCGCGGGGTAACCGAAGCAGAATCACTGATGATTCAGGGCGGCAAACGATTCACTGCATCAGGAACCATTACCCCGATAGAAAATCTAAGCACTGATCAGTGGCAGAAATATGATGTAGCGGGTATTTTTTCGGTCATGAGTCCTGTTCAAGTTTCTTCTGCTCCAGCACCCTCTCCAGCACCCTCTCCTGCACCAACACCTGCACCTGTGCAGCCCGGTACTCAGGCGAGATGTTATGTCGGCGGTTGTTCAGCAAACATCTGTAGCGACAATCCAAACGTTGCCTCGACCTGCGAGTATCGCGAAGAATATGCTTGCTACCAGACTGCAACCTGTGAACGTCAGTCAAATGGTCAGTGTGGCTGGACAGAGACTTCTGCATTGAGAGCGTGTATCCAAAATGCGCGATAAGTAGGTAGGAAAGCGCTTTTGTTTGCTGTGCTATAATCCTTCATTATTTATTGTTAATAATTTCATTTATGCCTATACTTTTACTCGCTCTTGCTGGTGCTGTGATCGCTGCAGTCGTCGGCACATTCTGGTATTCAGACAAAACTCCGATGGGAAAGCTGCATATGCGCTCACTCGGTTTCGACAAGCTTTCAGATGAACAGCGCAAGGCGATGATCGCAGAAGCAAAGCCAAAAATGCCGAAAATGTATGCATTGCAGATGGCACTTTCTCTTTTGACCGCGTTTGCAGTTGTGTTCATTGTCACCATGAGTGTGGAAAACGGATTGTCATTCAGCGTTGCACTCGGCTTCATTGCAATGAACTGGCTTTGTTTCGTAGTACCGACAATCGGTTCAGCAATCCTTTGGGGCAACATCGATCGCGCTATTGCATGGAAGAAATTCTTTTCAGACATTGCTTCTAGCCTCGTCACGTTGGTGTTGGTCGCAATTGTCGCAAGTTTGTTTGTGTAGGGCGGTTGGATGAAATGAAAAAGGAGACATTCGACAAATTCTTGAAGATTTCTGAAGATTTTTTTGGATCGCAAACTGACCCAAGTCAGATACCAATTAATGAGGATTCGCGTAACAAATTACGCTTAATTCATCCCGATACGCTTATATATAAGGTGGATGAAAATGAAAACCCGATCGGTTGGACAGTAACTATACCAACAAGTATTGAGGTAATGAGGAAATTCGTTAATAATGAGATTACTGAGAAGGAACTACTTGATATCGCTGTGGCTGAGAAAAAGTTTGATGCATTATATCTCTGTGCAACGTTTGTTCTTCCTGAGTTTAGGGGTAAGGGGCATGCAAAGGAAATGAGACTGAGGGCGATTCACACCCTTTCACAAGGAAGGGATATTCCACTATATTGTTGGATTTATTCTGACGAGGGTAAAAAGCTGGTAGAATCAGTTTCAAAAACATTTGGAAAGCACATTTTAAATCGATTAGGGTAGATGTTTTTCTGTATAATATCCCCATGAAGAAAAATTATTCACCGTGGTTGTATCAACTGCGCACAGACCGAGCTAGTCAAAAGTTGGAACGAGATGAAACGACTGATGTTGCAATCATTGGAGCGGGGATCGCTGGCGTTGCGACAGCGTTTTTTACACTCAAATATACTGACAAAAAAATTTTGATGCTTGAGCGCTACAAGCTCGCGCACGGAGCGACAGGACACAACGCTGGTCAGGTGGTGAGTTACTTTGAGCGCGGGTTTGCAAGCTTGGTGGATGAATTTGGCATTGAGTGTGCCGCAAAGGGTCAACAGGCGATCGAGGATGCGTGGGGACTTTTGGATGAAATGTACACTGACGCCGGTCTCAACATTCCATTTTCGCGCTTTCTCGGACATGCAGGACTTTCGAGTTTTGAGCAGGTTCTTCTGCACCTAAAGAATAATTATTGGAGAAAAAAAGCTGGTCTCAACACTGAACGCATATGGATAAGCGACCGTGCAGACTTTTTGCCTGACATGCCCGCAGAGTACGCAGGACTCTATGAGGTTGTGCCACAGAAAAATGTACTTGAACTTCTAGAAACCGACAATCAGTCGTTCGTTGCTGTGTTGTCGTATCAAAAGGGTTGCGTGAACAGTGCACTTTTTTGTGAGGAGGTCATGCTGTATTTGCTTAAAAAATATCCTGAGCGGTTCATGTTGTGCGAGTTGACACCGATTACAAAAATAATTTTGCGAAAAGACAAGGCGATCATCGATGCGGGGTCACATACAGTGACTGCAGGGCGAGTCGTGCTTTGTACGAACGGCTTTACCGGCTTTCACATCATCAACGAAACCGGGCTAGAGATAAACACAAAGTTTCATCATTTGGTGCATGGCACAGTCGGGTACATGTCGGGGTACATAGAAAAAATGAACAAGACACCGATTGCGATTAGTTATCTGACCGACCCAGATCCAAGCACCGACGATCCGTATTTTTATCTTACTCGTCGGTTCTATGAATACGGCGGCGAGAAAAATGTGAATCTTATCTCGATCGGCGGTCCAGAGGTAAAGCTCGATGACCTTACGCGATATTCCCATGAGCATGAGTACCCAGACGAGATTATTTCAAGCATCGATGAGTTTGTGCGCAAAGTCTATGTGCCCGAGCCGAACAAAAAGATCGATTATGAATTCACGTGGCATGGACTCATGGGGTATACCAAAAATGGTATTCGACTGATCGGTGCCGAGCCCAAAAATCCTGTGCTCATGTACAACCTGGGTTGTAACGGCGTCGGCATTTTGCCTTCGGTGTATGGTGGTAAGCGCATCGCTGGTCTCTGTGCGCAAGCACTCGAGGAGTCTGCTGAACCCGTTGAACCCACTATGTTTGATGTGCCCCGCGAGTATGAGGACTAGTTGCACGAATGCTATACTAGCAGCATGAATGTAAAACAAGGATTTATGCCGATTATTGTCGGTATTATTTTAGCAGTCGCAATGGGAGTGGTTGTGTATGTAAATAAAGAGCCATATCAATTACCTGCTATGCCCGAGCAAGTTACTGGCACAGACACAGCTGCGCCAGGCACGGTGTCCCAGGGCACAACACTCACAAAGCCAGTCAGTGGTTCGTATGACGATGATGATAGTGATGACGAAGATGACGAAGATGATGACGATGATTATTCGCCACTACGCACAACACCAACACCAACACCGACACAACCAGCACCTGCGCCCGCTCCGTCTGGCATCACACTTACACAGATCGCTCAGCACAACTCTGATGCAAGCTGCTGGTCTGCAATCAGCGGCAATGTGTACGACCTAACAAGTTGGATTCCAAATCATCCGGGAGGAGAGAATACGATTCGCCGAATTTGCGGCAAGGATGGTTCAAGTGACTATAGTCGTCAGCACGGTCGCAGTTCTCGTGTTGCAGGAATTTTGGTTGGATTCAAAATCGGCACACTTGCTCAATAAATAAAATAATCATATGCTTATCATTCAATTTATAAAAAATAACCGCGAGGCGCTCGGTATGTATGTGCTCCGATACGGTCTCGCTGCGGTGTTTTTGTGGTTTGGTTTCTCTCAACTTTTTGACAGTTTGAGCTGGGTGGCTATTGTGCCAGACTGGGCAGTGAATCTTTTTCACATTCCGCCCGCAATGATCGTGCTCGGTAACGGACTCTTCGAGGTTGTGCTTGGTACACTTCTTGCAACTGGTTTCTTTGTGCGAATCATCTCGCTTGTTCTCGCGCTTCATTTACTTCCGATTGCGTTTGATTTTGGCCTTGTCGCTACTGGCGTGCGAGATTTCGGTTTGATATTTGCGTTACTTGCGCTCGCTCTTCTTTATGAAAAACGATCGCTTATAAAGGCGTATCACGAGAACTTTTAATTTTATTTTATGAAAAAAACTGGCTATGTAGAAAATATTGAGGCGCTTACACAAGCAAACGATTATTTTCGAAAAGTGCTTTACACCGACGAGCGACTTCAACTTGTAGTGATGAGTTTGTTGCCCGGAGAAGACATTGGTATGGAGGTTCACGATCTCGATCAGTTTATTCGAGTCGAGCAGGGTGAGGGAAAAGCAATTCTTAATGGTGAAGAGTCTACACTTTCCGATGGGTTTGTCGTGATCGTGCCCGCAGGAACTGAGCACAATATTCTAAACACTTCTTCGACTGCGAAACTGAAACTCTACACGTTGTACGCTCCACCAAATCATCGCGATGGTGTGATTCACAAAACCAAAGCTGAGGCCGAAGCTGACGAAGAACACTTCGGACAGTAAATACCCGACAATATCTTTCTTGCTCTTGTCCACTGTACAGGGTAAGCTGTGAGTCTTGTGTCATCAAATGAAACCATACTCCGATTCGAGGACGCGAGCTTCGAATTCGGCCATAATAAACCTATTCTAGATGAGGTGAGCTTCACGGTCCGCAAGGGCTCGAAGATCACGGTCATGGGTCAAAACGGTGCTGGAAAGAGCACGATTTTTGGCTTGATCACTGGCGTGCACAAACTCGAGTCAGGTGAGATTCATATTACAAAAGGCTTGTCGATCGCCATCGCTCGGCAGGTGATCCCGCGTTCTGACCTCGATCTCACTGTGCGTGAGTTTTTTGAAAAAACACTTGCGGGCTCGATGAAATTTGCTGGCAAGAAAGTCTACGACATCGACCCACGTATCGATGCGGTACTCGAAGCGGTGAACCTTCACATGCCGCACGACCGTATTGTTCGTTCATGTTCGGGTGGTCAGCAAGCTCGTCTTTTGCTTGCATCAGCACTCATTCAGGATCCAGACCTTTTGCTTCTCGACGAGCCGACGAACAATCTCGACAAAGCAGGTATTGAGCACCTCACAAAATTTCTTGTTGAATACAAAAAGACGGTGATTGTTATTTCCCATGATGCAGATTTCTTGAATGCATTTACTGACGGCGTGCTTTATCTCGATGTCTTTACAAGAAAAGTCGAGCAGTATGTCGGAAATTATTTCGATGTGGTTCAGCAGATTACAGCGCGTGTAGAAAAGGAAAATCGCAAAAACGCTCAGCTCGCGAAAGAAATTCAAGAAAACAAAGACAAAGCAAACTTCTTTGCAAATAAAGGAGGCCAGATGCGACTCGTTGCGCGTCGTATGCGAGAAAAGGCGGATGAGCTCGAGGAGCAGAAAGTTGATACAAGAAAGGAAGACAAAACAATTCGCTCGTTCCGTATTCCGCATCAGCCCGAACTTATTGCTGACATTCTGACAGTGACCGAGTTCACGATGCTCAATCCAAAAACTCATAAAGAAGTGAAGCGGAAAGCAAACATCAAGCTTCGCCGTGGTGACCATCTGCTTCTCAAGGGTCCAAACGGCATCGGTAAAAGTACTTTACTCGAAGCAATTGCAAAAGCAGAGCATGGTATGCCTGGCGAAAAGTCCGAAGGAAAGTCCGGCATGTCGATCGGCGAGGGTGTGCGGGTGGGGTACTACCGCCAGGATTTTTCTACACTTGATTTTGAGTCCACGGTTTATGATTCGCTCATGGAAGTCATGGACAAACAGATTGAAGAAAATATGCGCAGTACTGCGGCCGGGTTTCTCATCGGTGGCGATCTGATTCACTCAAAAATCGGCAGCCTTTCTGAAGGTCAAAAGGGTCTTGTTGCTTTTGCTCGACTTGTTCTCCAGAAACCAGGACTTCTTATTCTCGACGAGCCAACGAATCACATTAACTTCCGTCATATTCCGATCATTGCCGAAGCGCTCAATGCGTACGAAGGTGCCATGGTGCTCGTAAGTCACGTTCCAGAATTCGTGGCCAAAATTCGCATTGACGACACACTCGATTTGGAAAAATAGAGCGAGTTTATTTTTCGACTTAGTTTTTGCTATTTTTCGCGGTATACTCTCCGTATATGCAAAAAATTCGCCATTCAATTTTTATAAACGCATCGCGAGAAAAGGTTTGGGAAATGATGTTGGGTGATACAACATATCGCCAATGGACTGCACCGTTCAATGAGGGTTCTTATTTTAAAGGTAATTGGGAAGTGGGTTCAAAAATGCTTTTCCTTGGTCCAAACCCTGACGGTTCTGGTGAAGGTGGAATGGTAAGTATAATTCGCGAAAATCGTCAGCCAGAATTTATTTCCATTGAGCACATCGGTTTTTATAAAGGAGGTGTAGAAGACACGACAAGTCCACAGGTTAAGGAATGGACACCTGCGTTCGAAAACTACACATTTACAGAAAAAGATGGTGGTACTGAAGTAAGTATTGAACTCGACTCTCCAGATGAATACGCTGAAATGTTCAACGGTATGTGGCCAAAGGCACTTAAAGTTTTGAAAGAAATTTCCGAAAAGTAAAAAGAGAAAATTATAAGCAGAATGATTACAAATAAATAATTAATAGAAAATATGAACTTCAAAAAACTTTTTGATTACACAGTGCCGCCTGTTGCTGCGGCAACCGTGCTTGCGCTCGGAGCAATCGTTGTGACCATCATTGCTGCATGGACTGCGTATGACATCAAGCTTTCTCGCGACAGTATTGAGGTCACTGGTTCTGCAAAGGAAGCAGTTGTTGCCGACAGTGCTCGTTGGATCATCAACCTCGAGACTCGCACGGGAGTAAATGATCAGCAGTCTGGCTTTGCTCGTATAGAAGCTGCTACAACAAAAATAACCACATATCTCAAGTCACAAGGCTTCGAAGATTTCGAAACACCATCGGTGAGCACCTATCCGTCATATACATACCCACAGTACGGTGACCCGATCTTGAACGGCTTTTCAGTTTCTCGTCAGGTGATCGTGCGTAGCAGTGATGTAGAAAAAACAAGTCAGCTTGCAAACAATATCGGTCCGTTCACTGGTGCAAACTATACCGTTTCTACACAAGCACTTGAGCTGACGTACAGCAAGCTTGATGAAATGCGCGTGAAGCTTTTGAGTGAAGCGATCAAAGACGCTCGTGCTCGTGCCGAGGCAATTGCCAAGGAGTCTGGTCGTTCGGTGAGCACACTCCGTAGTGCAAGTGGCGGTGTAGTTCAGGTCCTTTCTGAGGGCGCAGTAGATATTAGTGACTACGGCAACTACGATACACAAAGCAAAAACAAAGAGGTTATGGTTACCGTGCGGGCTTCGTTTGAACTCTAGTGTGTGATTTTGTAATCCAAGCGTAATATCTCCACTATTCATGAGAATCGCCATTGTTGGTGACGGGGTCGCAGAAGCGAAGAAACTGCTCGCTGCGCACGGAAGTTTTTTTAGTGTAATCGAATCAGGCACGCCCGATATGGTTGTTAGTTTTGGTGGAGACGGTACGCTCATGAAAGCCGAGCATGCGTATCCGGGAATTCCGAAGTTGTATCTCAAAAATAGTCGCATTGCCAAGCTTGGACATCAAAAAAAGGAGAACAGGGAAATTCTCGAGCATGTGGTGCGGGGCGAGTACACGATCGAGGAAACTATGAAGCTCGAGGCTCGTGCCCATGAGCAAAAAGTTTTGGGTCTCAACGATATTGTCATTCACAATGAAAACCCTCGGTACGGTATTCGATATGTTGTCGAAATCGACGGCGAATTATTCCGTGATGGTACACAAATAATCGGCGATGGTGTTGTGTTTGCAACGCCGCTCGGCTCGACAGGGTACTATCGCTCTATTACTGACAGTCTTTTTGAAGTCGGTATCGGCATGGCGTTCAACAACTCCACCGAGCAGTCTGACCATGTGGTGATCAAAGAAAACCGTGTCGTCAAAATCAAAATCATTCGCGGTCCGGCGATCTGCTACGCCGACAACCAGGATGGATCAATTATTTTAAAAGAAAATGAATGGGTAGAGATTCGAAAATCTACCGAGACAGGAAAAATTGTGCGGGTTTAGTTTGTGTGTTTTTGTAAACATCTCTGTACATATCAATGATTCAGATCAACAAAAATGTTGGTGAAACGCCGCTCGAGCTCCTCGAGCGGCTTCGACGCGAGCGGCCAGAGCTTGCTCAGGAAACTCTTTCGTATGCGGGACGTCTCGATCCCATGGCAGAAGGTGTGACGTTCGTGCTTGTCGGTGAAGAAGAAAATAAAAAAGAAAATCGAGAAAAATTCCTCAGCAAAGACAAAGAGTACGTCGCCACTTTTCTGGTGGGTGTAAAAACCGACACGGGGGATTCTCTGGGACTCATCACAAGCGACACTGGCTCGGTGAGCGAGGTTACAGAACATAAAATCAAAAATCAGGTAGAAAAATTGAAATCCATAACCTCTCAGACATATCCTTGGTTCTCGGGAAAAACAGTTGATGGTACGAAGCTTTTTGATCATTTCAAATCTGGTAACACTGACATCGAGCGACCGGAGCAAGATATTCAAATAAAAGAAGTTGAGGTGCGAGACTTTTGGCCTCAAATAACTGAAGATGTAAAAAACTATATTTTCGATTCAATCGCAAAGGTGCATGGTGACTTTCGACAAGAAGAAATCGTCGCTGGCTGGCGGAAATTTTTTACTGAATACAAAAATGACAAAATCCTTACCTTCGAGATCAGAATCGTTGTTTCTTCTGGCACTTTCATCCGTGCTCTCACAGAAAACTTCGATTTCCCGACAACGCTGTTGAAGTTAAAAAGAATGAATATAAAAGATAACGGACTATAGATAGTAGTTAAAAGATAATAGTTAAATTAAGCGCTATAAATAAGGCTTTTTGTTAAAACCAGAGCTTATTTTTCGACACTTGGATAGTGGGTGGTGGGTGAGTCGCCTATGGTAATATGGATAAGACCTTATTGGCCGTTATTCTTAAATTTAAAATATGAAAAAAAGCACAATCATTACAATCATTGTTGTTGTACTCGTCGTCATTGCCGCTTTCTTTGTAATAAAGAGCTTCTCAAATGACACACAGCAGGCAAATAATCAGCCAGTTCCACAGCAACCAGTCGACCAGACTCCACCTGTACAGGTAGCAAAGCCTGAGACAGTTATCGGTAGTTCAGTAGAGGGTCGCGACATCACTGCATATCATTACGGTTCAGGTAGCGACGAAGTTCTTTTTATTGGTGGTATTCATGGTGGCTACGAGTGGAACACTTCTCTCGTTGGATTCCAACTCATGGATTATCTTGCAGAAAACCCTTCTATTATTCCATCAAACGTAAAGGCAACCGTTATCCCAGTACTCAATCCTGACGGTTTGTTCAAAGTCGTTGGTACTGCAGGTCGTTTCACTGCCGCAGACGTCGCTTCTTCTCAGGAAGTTGTTGTTTCAGGTCGTTTCAACTCGAACACGGTTGATCTGAATCGTAATTTTGATTGTGATTGGCAGTCAGTGGGCAAATGGCAGAACAAAAACGTGAGTGGCGGTAGCGCAACGTTTTCTGAGCCAGAAAGTCAGGCGATCAAAGCATATGTAGAAACTCGCAATCCAAAGGCAGTTGTTGTTTGGTACAGCGCAGCCGGTGGAGTGTTTGCTTCAAGCTGTCACAACGGCGTGCTTCCAGAAACAAAAACCCTTACCAACCTCTTTGCTAAGGCTTCTGGTTACAGGGCATACGAAAACTTTAATTTCTACGAAATCACAGGTGACATGGTTAACTGGTTTGCAAAAATGGAGATTCCTGCGATCAGCGTTCTCTTGACCAACCACACTGACACAGAATGGTCAAAGAATCGTGCTGGTGTTGACGCAGTTCTCAAATACTTTGCATCTGATACCGCACAGACTGCTCCTGCAACGCAAACTTCTCCTGCGGCTGGTTCCGCTGGTTCTCAAAACTAAATGCATCCGTCTCTGCGTAGACTAGCAATTGGAGCGATTATCGCTCTTTTGCTTTTGGGGGTAATATTTGCAGCGTACTTGGCATATGTTGCCAAAAATACGCCACCATTAGTAGTTACTCCAACACCAATGTCGGGTCCTGAACACAAAGTCATCGGTACATCTGTAGAAGGTCGTACGATCGATGCATATACCTATTCTGGTGCCGGATCAGGTGACAAGAAACACCTTGTTTTTGTCGGCGGTATTCATGGTGGTTACGAATGGAACAGCTCGCTCCTCGCGTACCAGTTCATGGATCATCTCGACCAGAACCCAAAAGCTGTTCCAGACAATCTAAAGATCACAGTGATCCCAAGTGCAAACCCTGACGGCCTTTTCAAGATTGTTGGCAAAGAGGGTCGGTTCACCGCACTTGATGTATCAAAGGAAAAAGAAGCAGAAGTGCTCGGCAACGGTCGCTTCAATGCAAACGCCGTGGACCTCAATCGCAATTTTGATTGCAAATGGAAACCAGAAAGTATGTGGCGCTCAAAAGCAGTGAGTGCGGGTACGCAGGCGTTTTCTGAACCTGAGGCTCGAGCGATTCGCGATTTCGCACTCGGTCAAAAGCCTGATGCATTTGTGTTCTGGCACAGCCAAGCAAGTGCGGTATACGCCTCTGAATGTACTGACGGCATCTTGCCCGAAACATTGACGATCATGGATGCGTACGCGAATGCGTCTGGTTACAAAGCGGTGCAAACCTTCGATGCGTATGAGGTTACTGGTGACGCTGAGGGCTGGCTTGCTTCTATTGGAATTCCTGCGATTACTGTGGAACTCTCTACGCATGAAACCGTTGAATGGGACAAAAACATTGCTGGCGTAAAGGCGCTCATCGAACACTACCGTTTGGCCAAATAGCACCTATATTGCGTGATATAATTTTTGATACGCAATGAAAACAAATCAACACAGTGCAAAACGAACAACTCGCGGCTTCACGCTGATCGAGGTTATGGTTGTTGTGGTTATTCTTGGAATTTTGGCAACAATTGTTTATTTTTCAGTTAGTTCAATGCGAGACAAAGCTAAGTTTGCAAAAGTTTTGTCTGATATGGATTCTATTAGAGTAGCAATCGAACTATATCGTCAAGATAATAATGGTAAGTATCCACCCAACGACAACCTTGGAGATGTGCCCCCGGGTTTAGGTCCGTATTTGCCGGGTGGGGTTTGGCCCGAGACTCCTTGGCCGGGCGCTCAGTATGATTGGGATAATGTAGAAAATATTGATACGGTGAGTGTAAATACATACGATCCTTACGGCGAACCTCCGGGTATTATAAATGAGCTGGATGATGATGGAATTAGTGCTAATAACGTAGTACAGCTTTCTCTGAGGCCGCACTGTGCTAGTTATGACCAGGGAACTTGTTATATTAGTGAACCATACAAATCCGCTTTTAACTTCAGAAGTTCTATTTATTATTGTTTGAGAGGAGCCTGTCGACCGCATCCAAGTTTTCTTGTTTCTGAGGGGGTTCTTGGTTATTGCATAAATGGTCAGTTAGGTATTAGTGCTGAAATTTGCCAGCACTAGTTACTTTTTTATCGAGTAAACTTAATTGTTCGTATGAATTTCCTTCACATACCAAAAGGCATCAGACTCATATCGTGGGCAACCGCAGTGCGTTTTGCCGGCTGGGGATTCATCGAAGTTTTTGTGCCGGTGTTCCTGCTCTCATTTGCAGGAAACTTTGCGGAGACAGGGCTTCTCAAGTCTGTGTACGATGTTACATTTCTTCTCTCGCTGCCGATTATTTCTCGTCTCGCTGATCGTGTGTCGAGCAAAAAGATTATTCTTTCTGGGCTTGTGTTGTATCCTGCAATCGCACTCTGCTACTACGCTGCTGGTGTATATGGCGCAATCGGGTTTGTGATCTTTGCGCGTCTTTTGAACGGTGTGAGTTATGCGCTCGACAGCGTAGGTAAGAAAACATACATGCGTCGCCATGCACACCATCACGTGGGTATGATGTTTGGCTATTTCGACACCCTGTCGAACTTTTGGTGGCTTGCAGCTGGTGTCGCTGGTCTTTTTCTGATGAAGTCGTTTGCTCTCCACGAGCTCTTTTTGCTTATTATTCCAACCACGCTTATTGCAATCGCTCTCATTGCTCGCATTCCAAAGGAACCCGGTACAAAACAGGGGATTTCGAACAATATGTTTAAGGAGGTGATTCTCGACTACCGTGACACTATTAGTTTTATCCGTGCATGGAGTATTGAACAAAAGTACACCGCTTTTCTATATGCATTTCTCGGAGTGGTGTTCGTGTCGATTAGTTTCTTCGTTCCGCTTGCTTCGTTCGCAGAGAGTCATGACTATGCGACCGTGTTCCTTCTTACTGCGTTCGCTGTGTTGCCATTCCTTCTCGGTGTGCCAGTGGGACTTCTTGCTGACCGCGCCAACAAAAAGACACTGGCAATCGCTTTGGTCGTAGCATTTTTATTTTTGGCGCTGATCCCGTTTGTTTCTGTGTTGTGGGTGAAGCTTGCCTCTGTGTTTATCGTTGGCATTTCTATTTATTATTCAACGCTTGTGCTTGAGCGCATTGCTACGGAACATGAACGTCGATCACGCATGGGTAGTCTCTCCGGCGTGTTTTTGAGCGTGTATCAGTTCGCACAGGTAATCTCTCCGCTCGCTATCGGCCTCCTAGTTGATGCATATTCACTTGCATGGGCGCTTGTCGCTGTGGCGGTGATCGGTAGTTGTCTGCTCGTACCACTTTTGCGAACGAAGTTTTTTCAGTTTTAGTAGATTCAGCCTTTTTGGTCGTTTTTGTTCACCCTGTGGAGGGCGCCCTGTATTGGGGAAGACGGGTTTGCTTTATGTGCTATAATACTCGGGCACTTAATTAGATAATAAATATATATGGCAAAATCAAATTCTGCGTTCATGAAACCGCTCAATGTGAGTCCCGAGCTCGCCGCTGTTGTTGGTAAGGGTCCAATGCCTCGATCAGAAGTAGTATCGAAGCTCTGGGTATACATTAAGGATCGAAATCTTCAGGATCCAAAGAATAAGCGCAATATCAACGCAGACGCTACACTCCAGAAGGTTTTTGATGGCAAGGCAGTGGTCAACATGTTCGAAATGACCAAGCTTGTCTCAAAGCATCTTTCATAAACAACTAACCTGTTACACAACCTATTGCCTCGTTGACAATTCAGTCACGTGTGCTAATATGTTTTCAGGTCGAAAAACGGCATCGTGCCGTTTTTTGTTCCGTTCTTTAACAGCTTCCGAGGAAGCACGGTAATTGAAGGGATTTCAATGACGCAACAAGTATCTCGCGCTAGCATCAGGAGGATGTTCGCTGTGGAAGCTCCACGGCGCCCACTGTCCCCTGAGGCGCAGCAAGATCGATGGAGGAAATCCTCTGCGGTTTGTGTCGGATTCCTTCGGCACACATTTGGTGTGACGGTTGATGCGGGAAAGATTTCCGTTCCACCGGTTGTGCCAGGTAAAACAACCCTTGTGGTTGTGCCGGCGGGTCTGACTGTCAGCCAGTTGATTAGCACGATGAGGAAAAACAGGATCTTCATGACCGTGCAGATGCCAAACTCAACTTCGGTTGAGTGTCAGACAGATGCTCTGGAGGAAATCCAGAACGATCGCCCCAACACCGCTACCTACGCCGTGTGGATGGACGGCCGGAGGGTCAACCCAGACGATGCGTACGCAGGTTACTCTGCGACACGTGCACGTGAGAATGGCGTGAAGGGTGTTACGCTCATCGAATACCTGCTCCGATTGTTCGCTGCTCATCAGGCAACGAACAGGATACCCGACCATGACCATGTGAGTATCTGTTCAGGGTCTCAGTTCGGTGCTTCGGTGCCGATCGTTAAGTACGCCACGGTCACGGGTGTTGCTGTGCGGTTTGTGTCGAAAGACTGGTCTCACCACAAGGCTCGTGTTCGCGAGGTCTCCGCGCTTCCCTGAGAACCAATGAAGTTGTTTCTGCCGCCAGCAATGGCGGCTTTCTTTTTGTACGATATAATCAAACAACTATGATTTCATACGAAGAATTTAAGAAAGTTGAGGTGCGTGCAGGCAAGATTCTGTCTGCAGAGAAGATTCCAGACACAGATAAGCTGCTCAAGCTTTCTGTCGATTTTAATGAAAAGGATGAACAGGGAAATCCAAAGCCACGCCAGATTGTTTCTGGTATATCACTCTACTTTCCAGATCCTGCAGTCCTTGTTGGTAAGACATGTATGTTCGTCACCAACCTCGAACCGCGAACCATAAAAGGGTACGAAAGCAATGGCATGCTATTTGCTGTTTCTAGTCCAGCCGACGGTGCGTTTTCTATCCTTGAGCCTGGTCCTGGTATTCCACCGGGAACTCTTGCGGCGTAGTAGAATATACGCATGGATCAAGAACTTAAAACAAAAATTGAAACACTCGAGGCAAAGATAGATGCGATATATGTTTCTGCAGAGAAAAGCCGCAAGTATTTCCTTGCAGTGCTTTGGATCACTATTATCGCCGTCGTTTTGCCAGCACTCGGGCTCGTGTTTGCAATCCCTGCATTCCTTCAGTCCACCGTCGGCTCCTTGGAAGGATTGATGTAGCACTTGCATGAGCATAGAGCTCGTGTAACCATTAGCACATTATAAGAGGTGCGTTTTACCGTATGAATGTATGAAAAATTTTGCTAACAATAAGATTGTTATCGGTGTGGCTGGTGCGATCGTTGGGCTTATTATCGGATGGCTTGCTGGACTTGCGCATATTGGTGCGGGGGACGACCATGGACCTGCGACTGATTCGCGTGATGAAGTAAAAGGAGCAGAGGCAGAACAGAGTCTCACTGAGAGTACGAATGCTCCAAAGCCGCTTGATGCGCTTTTGACAAACAATTCAAACGCATTGGAAAGCGATTCAGCGATCATGGTGGGAGACCAGGCCGCTGGTAGCATGGTCACGGTCGGTTCAGTAGAAACAGATGATTCAACATGGGTTGTTGTTCGTGAGGATAACAATGGCGTGTTTGGAAATATTCTTGGTGCGTCTCGTGTAGACGGTGGTGATAGTAGCAACATTGTCATTGAACTCCTTCGTCCCACAGTATCTGGTAAGACATATCGAATTGTTCTCTTTAAAGATAATGGCGACGCTGCGTTTGATTATCGAAGCGACATGCCGCTTGTTTCTCAGGGTGTTGCGATCTCGCAGCCATTCCGTGCTCGATAGATACTTGGTATGTTGAGGTGAAACGAGCTGCCACTTGAATCACTCTCTATTCTCAGTTCACCACCCAGCTCGTCTTGGATATATCCACGTACGGACTGAAGGCCGATCCCATGACCATTTAGTTTGGTTGTGTGCGCGCCGGCATGTATCTTTCTCAGGACTTTGGTCGGTATACCGGACCCATTGTCAGAAACGGTAATTCGTATCTCGTGCATAGATTCAGTCAGCGTAATCGAAATTATTTTTCGGTTACGCTGATTTGATTTGGAGAATGAATCGAATGCATTCGTGATGAGATTGGTGATTGTGTATGCGAATTTAACATTGTCACCAATGAGAAGTATGTCTTTTCTGACCTGGACTCGAAACTTCACGTTCTCCAAAACTGTTCGACCCCCAAAGAGGCGAGTGACGCACAAGATTTCCTTGGCAGGGTCGAATGCCGTCCTGCACGTATTCATATCGCGCTGCTTTTGCTCGCTTGTGCAGAGGTGGCTTCTGAGTACACTCGTGACGTATTCAATATTTTTTCTCACGCGACGGGATCGGCGCAGAGAGGTTTTGTGGTTCGCTTTGGCGAGGCCAGATTTCCTGTGCCTGTTTTGCTCAAGATGGTTTTCTAGCTCGAGCACAGAAAGACTGAGTGCAGTGAGCTGGTTCGAAAGATCGTGGAGGATGATGCGGCTGTTTTGCCCGAGTGTCGCCAGCTCAAGTGTGCGACCGACGCGTTCCTGGTGAGGAATAAGAAGTTCACGAATGTGCTTTGTGGAAGTGTCTGTAGACATGGAGACGGGTTATGCAGCGATCCGGTATCCTCGTCCGGGCACATTAAAAATGAGTCGTGAATCCTTCGTTGTTTTTTCCTCGAGTTTGCGGCGAAGATTGAAGATGTGAGTTTCAATTGTGTTTGAAAAAGGATTGCCGTCGAGGTCCCATACATGCTCCATGATCGTCCCGCGAGACACTGTTTGCCCGTTATGTCGTACAAGAAGTTCGAGAAGCGAAAACTCTTTTTTGGTGAGATGAACAGGTTTTGAATTGAGTAAAACCTCGTGTGTGCGAGAGTTGATACTGATATTTCCGGCTGTAAGCTCTTCAGGCTCCACAGTGCGAGGTCGACGGAGCACAGCGCGGATACGAGCAAGTAGTTCCTTGAGAGAAAATGGTTTTGCGATGTAGTCATCAGCGCCAATATTGAGATTTTTTGTTTTTTCGTCGATGTCTGACTTTACTGACATCATGATAATCGGAGTAGACTTTCCTGCGCGGCGTATCTCTTTGCAGACTTCCGGACCGTGTTTTTTGGGAAGGATATTATCGAGAAGAATGAGATCGTAGTCGTTTGTTCGGGCAGTGTACGAACCCCGCTCGCCGTCGGAGACTGTGTCGACAGCAAACATCTCTGCGGTCAAACTTGCTTTCAGTAGCTCTCGAATGTCTTTGTTGTCCTCAATTACAAGTATTCGCATATTTCAGTGTCAGTTAATTTATAAACTGTTGTTGATACCTGACAACAGAATAATCAGCAAGCTGAAATGATGCAAAATTGAGGAATGGGAGAAACTGTGTATAAAAAGTGGATAATGCGCGCTTTTGGCAAGCGTATTGTAACCGCAGGTTTAATTTTTAATTTAGGAAGAGAAGAAAGAAGACAATCGCAACAAGAATGCGGTACAGACCAAATGATGTCAGAGAATGTTTGGAAAGGAATGAGACCATAAACTTTATGCCGACTATTGCAGCGAGGAAAGAGACAATGAAACCGGTAGCGAGAAGTGTGAAGTTGCTGCTGAAAGAAATCACCGAATAGTTTTTGAAAAGGTCGTACCCAGCGGCAGCAGCAACAGTTGGTATAGCAAGAAGGAATGAGAACTCTGCTGCGGCTTGGCGACTAGCTCCAAAAAAGATTGCGGGGATGATAGTGGCCGCAGCGCGAGACACACCGGGAACGACCGAGACAGCCTGGCACACTCCGATCCAGAACGCTTTTGTGTTTGAGATTGAACCCATATCAGATAGCTTTTCTGGTGTTGGGCTGTCGATGCCTGGCTTGTATTTAAAGAAGAAATACTCAACTGCGATGAGCACAAGGCCGCCAATAATGAGCGTCCAGACCATGATCGAAAGGTTGCCGATCAAGTAGTCTTTGATGATTTTATAGAGTAAAAAGCCGATTACAGCGGTAGGTATAAAAGCGATGCAAACCTTTTTCCAGATCTGTGTTTGTTCAAAAAGTCTTTTGCCGAACAAAAGAATGACTGCGGTAATAGCTCCAAGCTGGATCACGATTTCGAAACTCTTCACAAATTCGCTTTGTGTAAGTCCAAGAATCTTGGATGTCATCATGAGATGAGCAGTAGAAGAAATAGGCAAAAACTCAGTGATTCCTTCAACAATACCAAGTAGTACGGCATCAAAAAAATTCATAGATATAGAGAAATATTTGTAAATTGTATTTTATCACAAACAAAAATCCCCGGCGGGGACTTTGGGTCAAGAAGGTGTCCAAGGCGCCGGGGATAGGATGTTGCAAACTGAAGCAAAACAAAACGGGGGCTTTGCGGTGGAAAACAGGCAGCCAACGTCATAGACGCGGGCTGCCTGGAGGAGAGAGCAGAGTCGAAATAGCTCCCGTGGACTTATGTCCACGGGAACCGAAGGGAGGGGAATGGCGGACAAAACTGAAGCCGAGGGTTGTGGCCCCCGACTCAGTGAGGAAGGGAGGAATTGTACCCTGTAATGTCGTGTTCCAGATCACCCTGTACGTTCTGAACTTTATTCTACTCCTGCTGGTGGGAAATTGTAAAGCTTGTGCACATCTATACAAAACAGCGACCACATGTCGCTGTTTTTGCACGTATATCTAGAAACTTACATTCCCAAACCTACATTCCGAGAATAACAGGAATGACAATCGGCTTTTTTGCAGTTTTTTGGAACAAGAATCGACTCACCGCATCGGTGACATTTGATTTTACAAATTCAAAGTTAATCGGATTCATTCCTTCAGAGCTTGACTCGACACTTTTCTTTATGAGCATGCGAGCTTGCTGGAGTAGATCCTGTGACTCTCGTAGATATACGAAACCACGAGAAATAATATCGGGAGACTTTCGTAGCTTTCCGGTCTTTGCGTTGATTGTTGCAATGATCACGAACATGCCGTCTTCAGCCAAAAGCTTTCGGTCACGAATCACAACTTCCTGCATGTCGCCAATGTTGAAGCCTTCAACTGTCATGTCGTCAGAAGGAGCTTTTTCCTTGAGAACGGTGATGTTTTCTGCGCTCGGAGCGATTTCTATTACTGAGCCGTTGTCAGGCACGACGATGCGATCCTTTGGAGTGCCGAGAGTTTGTGCGAGTTCAGCATGCATTTTGAGCATGTAGTGATGACCGTGCACTGGCATGAAGAACTTGTATGGAATCTGTTTGTGGATCCATTCGAGCTCACCGCGCTTGCCGTGACCAGATGCATGAACATCGGAGTCGTGGTATGTGATGATTTTTGGATCGTGGCGGTAGAGATTGTCTTTGAGTTTGGTGATTGCCTTTTCGTTGCCTGGAATGACAGATGAAGAAAAAATAATCGTATCAGTTTTGTTGAGTTTGATTTGCTTATGACTTTTGTTTGACATGCGCATGAGGGCAGCGAACTCCTCGCCCTGTGCACCGGTCGTGATGACGATGATTTTGTGCGGCGGGTATTTGTCGATGTCTTCTACAGGAATGATGTGGTCGAGCTCAACAAGGTTAAGATGTCGAATGATTTCAACGTTTGTTTTCATACTGCGACCTTCGATGACGACTTTCTTGCCGTATTTTTTACCCATTTTAATGAACTCGATGATGCGTTCAACCTGAGATGCAAATGTGGCGATCAAGATACGACCCGGAACATTGCCAACGATTTCGTCGATTGTTTTGATAACAACAGATTCAGAAATAGAGAAGCCAGGGCGGTCGATACCAGTTGAATCCATAGTAAGAAGAAGCACGTTTCGGTCTTTGAAGAACGCGTATTGTTTCGTTTCTTTTGGATCGGGTACACCGTCGATGTTTTCTACACGGACGTCACCAGTGTTCACGATGTCGCCAAACGGTGTTTCGATGATGATACCGGTAGAGTCTGGGATTGAATGGGTAAGTCCGAAAAATCGAACTTTGAGGTTTGGGGTAAGGGGAATTGCGCCGTCGTTCGCATCAATAATTTTAATATTGAGGGGAGCAAGATGAGGAAACTCTTCCTGACGCTTTTTGATCAAAAGTGCGCCGAATTCACGGGTATAGATCGGTGGGTTACCGAGACGGTCGATGAGGTAAGGGATACCGCCGATGTGATCCAAATGTCCGTGAGTGATGACGAGTGCGCGGATTTTGTCCTTGCGCTCCTCGAGATATTTGACGTTCGGTAGGATGTAGTCAACGCCAGGTGTTTCGCTGTCGCTAAACTGTATACCGGCATCAACAACAATGATGTCGTCTTTGTATTCGATAAGCATCATGTTTTTGCCGATCTCCTCGACACCACCAAGAGGAATGATTCGGATGTTGTCTCCGGCAGAAGGGATTTTCACATGCTCAGATTTTGAGTTGCGATCGCTGTGCTGTCGGTCGCCGCGGTCACCACGAAAGTTTCCATGACCACCAGGACCACGATGTGACCGGTGTCCACCATGACCACCTGTGCCCCCGTGTCCGACATGGCCACCTGTACCACCACGTCGCATGCCAGAACGAAAGTTTGGTCGTGGGCGTCGCATACCAGGCATAGCGCGTCGCGGGCCCTGTGAGCCTGCAGATGGTGTTGCTGGTGCTGTTGTTGCCGATGCTGGCGCTGGTTGTGCCGCTCCTGCTGGCTGGTTTGTGTTTTGATTATCTTTTGGTTGCATGTTGTGTTGTTATCGTGGTAACTAAGTGGCTAATGATTTTTATTAATGTGTAAAAAATTTCCATACTTTATTTGTTTCAGTGTTCCATTCATTCACTGTCAGGAATCGGTCCGATGGGTTGGTGATTTCTCCGAGACGGATATTCTGAAGTTTTGCTGGTACTACGTATACAAATCTTGGTGAGTACACGAACGCTGCGGGCATATCTCCTCTGAAGATTGTTTCGAACTCCTTAACCTTCTTCATTCGGTCCTCTCTGTTTTGAGTTGTTCGCAAGCTCTCGAGAATTTTGTCAGCAGAGATGTTTGCGTACAAAGCGACGTTGAGTCCAGGATCGTTTCTTTGTGACGAATGCCAAAACGGATAGAGGTCAAACTCGCGCCCGACAATTTCTCCAAAGAACAATGTGTCGAATTTGCGGGGACGAATCACGTCTTGGTTCAGGTCACCGATTTCAAATACTTTGAGCTCAACAGATGCGCCAATACTTTCCCAGTCTCGCTTCACGAGCTCAGCAGCACGGCGGAGTTCTGGAGCGTCACCAGTGGAGATCGAGAAGGTGAGTGAGATGATATTGCCACCAGATTTCTTTTCCATGACGCCTGTTTTTTGGTTTAAAGTCCAACCAGCTTTTGAAAGGATGGCAAGCGCGCGGTCTGTGCGTGACAATGCGTCTGTTGCGGTTGTTGTAGAAGTAGAAACATTATATGCAGGTACAGGAGAGGCGATTGTGTTGCCGTACCCATGGAGTACTTCAGCGACGATTTTTTCTTTGTCGATAGCCACTGCGAGCGCCTCACGAACTTCTTTGTTTACAAAAACAGTTGCTTGGTTTTGATTGAAAAAGACACCAAATACTCGCGGTAGACCTGCAGATATAACTGCGGTTTCAGGATTTGTAAGATCAGCAAGCTTTTCTGGAGAAACGCCGCTCATGCTGTCGATGTCTCCTTTTTTGAAGTCCTCAAAAAGAAGATTCTCGTCTTGGTAGAAGCTTAGAACAAGTGTTTTGATGTATGGTTTGCCGAGTGCGTAGTCACCAAAGGCTCGAAGCTCGTAGTACGTCGGTAGTCCGTATGAGTTGCGCTCGACGCTGTTGATCTTGTATGGGCCGCTTCCGATTGCTTGAATATTGTGTTCGCTAAAAGAAAATTCATCAGGTGGTACAGCTTTCCAAAGATGCTTTGGGATAATGCCGACAGTAAAGTTGTCGATGAATGGTGCGTATGGCTGCTTGAGTGTAAAAGAAATTCGGCGCGAATCTATTTTTTTGATAAGCACACCTTCCCATACCGGACGTTTCGGACTTTTGATTGTTGGGTTTTGTATTTGTTCGACGGTGAATTCTACGTCGTCTGTGGTGACTGGTTCGCCATCATGAAAATAAATATCGTCTTTGAGTGTAAAGGTGTAGGTTTTGCCGTCTGGAGAAATCGTATATTCACTGCTGAGGTCGCCAATGACTTCTCCAGAGGTGTTTTTCTTGAGTAGGCCAGAAAACACAAGCATTGCAAGATCTTTGTCTGGATCAGAGATAGCAAGAACAGGATTTACGAAGCGGGGGACGCCAATAACACCTTCTGTGATAGAGCCTCCATAGTCTGGTACGGTTACAAGAAACTTGCTGTTGAGGTTTGAAAGTAGCGTGAGCCCGCTTATACATACGACCAATGCCAATGCATAAAAAATGATGCGCTCAGTGATTGAAAACGCTCGATGTGCATCATAAAAAGACTGCAGGAAGCGCTTTTTCATGTTCACTGGATTTGTATATGACTGACTATTACTTTGAGAGTCCACAGAAAATGAGATAAGAAATAAAGAAATCGAAGAGGCGTTTTGCCCGTCGGAAAGTTAGATCAAGTTGCTTGCGAAGAGTGTTATCAGTGCAGAAATGGCGAAAAGTGCTGCAATAACAATCGTGCCGTAAAACAAGGCTTTTTCGAAACCGCGTCGTTCGCTGAAACCAGCAGAAAAACCGTCTCCTCCGAATGAGCTTCCGAGACCTGCTTCAGAGCGCTGAAGAAGGATTGCCCCAGTGAGTACAGCTGCAAGGGCTATCTGAATGATCGGTAGAACCGAGCTAATGAAAAACGCCATTGGGGACATTATAACTTCTTTTGAAAAATAGGCAACTGGGCGTTCGGTGCTCTATATATAGGTTCTTTATAAAAGAAAACCCCGCATAGCGGGGTGGGGAACTTTGCTGAAATGCTCTATAGACCAGTCCTTCTTCATGGGGCCACAAGGTCGGTGTTCCGAGTGAGAACGATGACCTGGTCGGCCGGAATGGGTGTGTCATTGAACACCTGTTGTGCCGAGACGCTTACCGTTGGCTTGCCCAGATCCTTGATCATGAGTGTTGCGTCCACGACACTTCTCGATGATTTGGCCGTTCTTCTTGGTAATTCCATGCAGAACAGAAGTCCTTTGTTTGCCACCTCCTTGGGAGGTTTGATCTCCGTTAATGTTAGTTGTGGACCGGTGCCCGGCGGCGCAAACATCATGCCTGACATGCTCACGCTCCTCAGCAGTTCATTGAAGGTGACTTGGCCGTTCCGGATTCTCATCCCGAGATCCACCGGGGTGGTGGTCAGAAGGTCGAGTACGCAGTGTCGGCCACCGAACAGCATTCTCATGAATGTGTCGCTGACCACACAGAGGCAGTGTGCTCTGTGTCTGCGAATAAACGAAAGGCCCCCTCCGATCTGAGCGTGAGTGCTGTTGATTGGCACGGTGACCCAGGGCTTGGCTTTTTCCTGAAGCCCTGGGTTCAAAACCTTGACGTTGGGAACTCTGAACCGCGCCCCACCCTGAGGGGGCCCGTGTACCGCAAACGGTCCTACTGGTCCTCTCTGGCCGCGGAGCCCCCCTTTTGGGCTTTTTCTGTTTCCTGGCGCTAACATTCTCTGTCCAGGGTTAGAAACAGCGGCTGATGTCGTCACGAGTGCGTCCTTTCACTATATGAAGTGTTCTCGCTTTAGTCGCCACAACGGCTTCTATAAGCGAATATTCGAAAAAACTTTCTTGAAAAACCTTATCACGATATATTGTTAATGTCAAAATTTTCTACACATCGAAATAATGTTGATATCTATCCCTTTGTTGTCGTATACTTTCGCCACAAATTTATAAATGTTTATACACATAACTACAGCACTTCAAAACATATGAAAAAAGGAAAGAAAAAAAATACTTCTCCCGCTCGTACTGCAAAGCCCACAGCAAAGTCTGTATCAAAGTCCGCACCAAAGTCTGTAAAGCCAGCAAAGTCTCTTTCGAAAACCGCACCAAAACTAGATAAGCCAGCGCTCGGTCAGGCATACATCTCGGGCAAGACCCACATCCTCCCTCTTGGGGATCGCATTCTCATTCGCCCAATTCTTGCTGCAGAACATGAAGCAAAAAACGATTTCGGAATCATCATTCCTGACACGGTAAGCAAGGAGCGACCAGAACAAGGTGTAGTCGTGGCTGTGGGCGAAGGTCGCACAGAGAATGGCGTTGTTGTACCGATGAAAGTTGCAATTGGCGACACGGTTATTTTTTCTAAATATGGTTTTGATGAAGTGAAGGTAGACAATAGTGAGCTCTATATATTGAAAGAAGACAGTGTTTTGGCCATCGTGCGCAGCTAGTACAGCATTATTTCCAAATACGACATTATTTCTAAATTCCTAATTTCAAACTTTTAACCAACATGAGTAAAATCATTAAATTCAACGAAGAAGCCCGAAAGTCACTCAAGCGCGGTGTCGATATTGTTGCTGATGCAGTGAAGATCACACTCGGTCCCCGTGGTCGCAACGTTGTACTCCAGAAATCATACGGTGGCCCGACAATCACAAACGACGGTGTTTCTATTGCAAAGGAAATTGTTCTTAAAGACATGTTTGAGAACATGGGTGCAGAAATCATCAAAGAAGTCGCTACAAAAACAAATGACATTGCAGGCGACGGTACGACAACATCAGTGATTTTGACTCAAGCGATCGTAACAGAAGGCATGAAGCATACCAGCATGGGTGTGAACGCCATGCAGTTGCGCGCTGGTATCGAAACAGCAACCAGTGAGGCGATCAAAGCGCTCAAAGAATCCGCAAAGAAAATCAAAAGCAAAGAAGAGATTCGTCAGGTCGCAACGATTTCTGCTGAAGCAACTGATCTCGGTACGATCATTGCTGACACAATAGAAAAGGTGGGCAAAGACGGCGTGGTCACTGTAGAAGAATCGCAGTCGATCGGTATTGAGTCAGAAGTTGTCGAAGGTCTTGAGTTCGACAAGGGCTATGTGTCTGCATACATGGTGACAAACACTGAGCGTATGGAGGCTGAGTACGCAGATGTGCCGATCCTCGTAACCGACAAAAAGATTTCTTCAATCAAAGAAATTCTTCCGCTCCTCGAAAAGGTGGCTCAGACAGGGAAAAAGGAACTCGTGATTATTGGCGAAGATGTAGACGGTGAAGCGCTCACAACACTTGTCGTGAACAAGCTTCGCGGCGGGTTCAATGTCCTTGCGGTTAAGGCTCCTGGATATGGCGATCGCAAGAAGGACATGCTTGCGGATATTGCAGTGACTATTGGTGGAAAGGTTGTTTCCGAGGATCTTGGTGTGAAGCTCGAAAACGCCGAGCTCAGCATGCTTGGTCGCGCGTCAAAGGTTATTGCTTCGAAGGATCGAACGATTATCGTTGGTGGCAAAGGCAAGAAGTCTGATATCGACGAGCGTGTAGCGGCAATCAAAAAGCAAAAGCAAAACAGCACAGCAAAATTTGAAATCGAAAAACTCGATGAACGAATTGCAAAACTTTCTGGTGGTGTTGCGGTGATCAAAGTTGGTGCAGCAACAGAAACTGAAATGAAGTATTTGAAATTAAAGATTGAAGATGCAGTGAACGCTACAAAGGCAGCGATCGAAGAGGGAATTGTTGCTGGTGGTGGCAGCGCGCTCATTCGTGCAGCAAAAAAGGTGGCAGAAAAGCGCAGCGCGCTCGGCGCAGACGCTCAGCACGAGCTCAAGCTCGGGTACGACATTGTGCTCAAGGCACTTACTGCTCCGCTCCGACAGATTGCGATCAATGCAGGCAAAGACGACGGCTCAGTTATTGTCAATAAAATTATGGAATCAGAGGATGTTTCGGCTGGTTACGATGCGCTCACGGATTCGATCGAGAAAAACATGCTCGAGAAGGGAATTATTGATCCCGTAAAGGTGACTCGCACCGCGCTCGAGAATGCCGCTTCTGCAGCGTCTATCCTGCTTACCACCGAAGTTGCTATTGCAGAGGAGCCAAAAGAAGAAAAGGCGTCGGCAGCAGGCATGGGTGGCATGGACTACTAGTCCACAGCATTCGCACTATATATAGAGTGGGCAGTATTTGCTGATATACTTACAGCACGTATTGCTTATATGCAAACCAAACAAGTTCTTGGCTATGTTGCTGTGCTCGGTTTTGCCTTTTTATTGGGCAGAGTTTTTTATTCGTCTGTAGAAAATGTAGCTCGGTTTGACTCGAGAAGTCAGCTTGCGCTCGCAGGACAAACAGGAACGTTTTGTACAGGATATGGTGATGAGCGGGATTATAACTACAATCCGCTTATTACTTTTACCAATACCGCAGGTGGAGAAGAGAGCTTTATCGCTGTTCGTCGCACTGATGGAAAGGTTTTGCGTCAGAATTTTGCTAACGAGCAATTTTATGTCGACAAAAGTAGCGGTGCGCTCGATATCACGTACGACATCGCTGAGTCGTGTGGCGGTGTAGATGTTACATATACGGTTCACAACCCAACAGGTCAAAACCAAACTCCACCCGATCTACGTGTTGAGGGAATCATGCAGCGCACCTCAGGTGATTTTTATTTACTTGATATTCGCGACACGGGATACCTTCGAAACATAAAGAAGCCAGACGGCAGTATTACAAATATTTTTCTTGGCAGTGCTGGTCGCGAGAATACAGAAAATTGGCTTGCGCTTACATACCCGGATTTCTACTATTCACCAGTTGTGGTTGCGCACGACAATGACTTTGCTGTTGGTACTGCGCTCCTGTATCCATATCTTCAGTACAAACACGAGATCGTTCCTCAGATGACAAAGGTGACTAGTGGTTTGCAGACAGGCACGTGGCGTCATGAGTACAAAGAATTTTCACCATCAACATATGCTCGTCTTGCGCCAAACGAAACGCGTACATACAAAATTACTCTCCGATTTAGCCAGCCGCGCACATGGCTCTTTACGCTTGAGGGATATAAAAAATATTTTAAGCAGATTTATGGAAATGTAGATCATGTTCGACCGATCGATCGACGACCAATTTACGGTATGGATCCGACATCAGAACTTGTTTTCAATGCTTCAACAAACCCGCGATCGTTTAGAACTGATGGCATATATGCAACCATAAACACAACAGGGTGGACACCGTTTATGTATTTCTTTTTACAAGACGTGATCATGCACGGATTCGAACGAACGATGATTTGGGGACCGAGCGGACTATATTCATACGCTGTCGAGTGTAGTGCACCAAATTTTCCTTCAACGAATGAGGGACAGGAATGCAACCAACCAACTGCATTTATGGATTTGCCTACGCCGATTTTAAACACTGTGTCGGCGCTCAGCCAATTCGATCAGAGTAATGTTGAGCTCGGTTTTTGGTGGGGACATAGTTCACACGTACCCGTTCCACAGACATGGGATCCTGCATCAGTAGTTGAAGCGGATTACACAAACTCAACACACACAACCTTTCTTGATAACCAATTAACTCTTGCTCATCAGCGCGGCACAGATCTCATTGGTCTCGATGCGTTTAGCGGATATACATTTGACCGATACACATGGATTGATCGCATGAAGCAGGTTTCAGAAAATGATATTCAGTTTGGTCATGAGGGTTCTGGTTCTGACATTTTGCATCGAAAAATCGCAAACGTTGTATATAACCCGATGCAATACGGTAGTTGGTGGACGCAGTTCGACAAAACAGTTCGTATGGGTCCAGACGCATTAAGTCGTTATATTAATGAAGGCGCAGAAATTTGGTTTATTGAGGATCGACCACCGCTTTGCGGAGAGGATGTTATAGAAGAGATTGCGTCGTGGGGATATACACCGCTTTATTTTGGTATTTGCGCTGGTCAGTATCCGGTAGATCTTTCTACACTAGATCTCGACTTAGCAACTTGTTTTGATGGTGACGATGACGATAACGATGATTTGACGGATTGGCCATATGATCCTGGTTGTGACAGCCCGACAGACAGCAATGAGTACAATGATCCCGGAACACATTTTACTGGGGCAGGTGGTATAGATGACGATGGTAGTGGCGCTCCTGGTGTTTCGCCTAGTCCAGAATCAGGAGGCAGTATGATTTCAACTGGTAGTTATTCTCGAAGTGCACTTCTTGAACGCATTCGAGAGCTCCAGGCAATTCTTCAGTCACTCATTGTTCAGATGGCTACACAGCCGCAGCAAGCAGTTCAGACGGTTCCGGTTAGCCCGTCTCGTGGTCCAACTCGCACACAGACCGTTGCACCAACAATTCCTTCAAGTATCAAATGGGAAAGCGTTCCGAATAATTTTTCTATGAACATGACTTTGGGTAGTACTGGTGCCGAGGTGACACTTCTTCAGCGCTTCCTGATCAACCGTGGCCTTCTCGTCGTTTCTTCTGTGGGAGATTTGGGAGTATATGGTCCAATGACGCGCGACGCCGTTGCTCGTCTCCAGCAGTTCATGGGACTACCGATAACTGGGGAGTTTGACTCTGCTACGCGCGCTCGCGTAAACCAGTTTTAGTTTGCTCTAGTTGTGCTACAATCGGTGCACATTATTATTTAACAGTAATACCTATGATATTCGCTATTGTCATTGCAGTTGTTGTCGTTGCCGCTTTGTGGCTCATGTTCACATACAACGGTTTGGTTCGAAGAGTAAATCGCACAAAAGAATCTTGGGCAGATATCGACGTTCAGCTCAAGCGCCGTTACGATTTGATTCCAAATCTTGTGAATACTGTGAAGGGATATGCTGCGCACGAAAGCACAGCGTTTGAAAAGGTCACACAAGCTCGCGCTCAAGCAATGCAGGCTACTGGCGCTGCAGCAAAAGGTCAGGCAGAGCACGGTCTCGCAGATGCACTCAAGTCTGTGTTTGCTATTGCAGAAGCATATCCAGATCTCAAGGCGAATCAGAATTTCCTCGAACTTCAGCGTGAACTTTCTGACACAGAAAACAAAATCCAGGCTGCGCGCCGTTTCTACAACACCAATGTTCGTGACCTCAACACTGCGTTTGAAACATTTCCAAACAATGTGATTGTCCCAATGTTTTCTTTTGAGAAGCGTGAATTCTTTGACCTCGGTGCAGATGAGGCACAGCGCGAGCCTGTAGAAGTAAAGTTCTAATGTATAACCATCAAGATTCAAACATTCGCAAAACTTGGTTTTTGATGTCCGCCTTTTTGGTGGTGGTGATCGGTATTGGCTTCGTGTTTAGTCAGGTATATCAGAACCCCGCTATTCTCTATGCGTTTGTGGCGATCAGTATTCTCACAAACATTGTGAGCTATTGGTACTCTGACAAAATCGTACTCTCGATGTACCGCGCAGAGCAGGTGACAAACGAAAGCCATCCCGATCTCTACAACATCGTCGAAAATCTTTCGATTACTGCTGGTCTACCGATGCCGCGTGTGTATGTGATCCCAGATGCTCAGCCCAATGCGTTTGCTACTGGTCGCAACAAAGAACATGCCGCGGTGGCAGTGACTACTGGACTTCTTGGTATGCTGAATCGCTCTGAGCTTGAGGGAGTTATTGCACATGAGTTGTCGCATATCGGCAACCGAGATATTTTGCTCTCGACTGTAGTTGTTGTGCTTGTTGGTCTCGTTTCGCTTGTCTCGGATTTCTTTTTGCGAAGTCGGTTGTTCGGCATGGGGTTCGGTGGTGACGGCGACCGCGACAACCGCGCTGGTGCAATATTCATGCTCATCGGCGTAGTGCTCGCTATTCTTTCACCGATTGTTGCGCTCATTATGCAACTTGCAATCTCTCGCAAGCGTGAATTTCTTGCCGACGCATCCGGCGCACTTCTGACACGATACCCAGAAGGCCTTGCAAGTGCGCTTGAAAAAATTTCTTCTTACTCCGGCCGGCCAATGGCTCGTGCCAACAACGCTACCGCTCATTTGTTTATTTCGAACCCATTTGGTCGTGGTGCATCTGGTCGCGGTCCAGGTACGATTGCCAAACTTTTCATGACTCATCCGCCCGCAGAGGAACGCATCAAGATTTTGCGAGGGATGAATCGCTAAGTGTCTGCACGTGTCCGAAGGGCTATAAACAAAGGAGAGATGCGAGAGCGGTTTAATCGGCAGTCCTGGAAAGACTGTGTATCCGCAAGGGTACCGAGGGTTCGAATCCCTCTCTCTCCGCCACGATATGAAAAAAATCAGGGTCAAAGTAAGTGCGGGAGCAAAGACAGAAAAAGTTGTCGAGGTTGAACCGGATTTTTTTCGCATTCGGGTGAATGAGCCGCCGGAAAAGGGTAAGGCAAACGCAAGGGTAATAGAATTGCTTGCAGAGTATTATGGTATTCCCGAATCACTTATCACGCTTGTACTCGGCGCAGCGACGAGAGATAAGATTTTTCACATCGGTGTCTGACGCATATAATCAGTGGCACAGAAACAGCAATGACTATCGGAGCATTTCGGAAGACAATCTGGCACTACTACAAAACGCATAAGCGAAATTTGTCGTGGCGTCGCACTCGCAACCCGTACAAGATTTTGGTTTCAGAAGTGATGCTTCAGCAAACGCAGGTGTCGCGTGTTGAAGTGAAATACAAAAGCTTTCTCAAAAAATTCCCAACGGTGTATGCGCTCGCTGATGCGAAACTCGCTGACGTGCTCACTGAATGGCAAGGACTTGGTTACAACCGTCGAGCGATTTTTCTCAAGCGCGCAGCAGAGAAAGTCGTAGCGGATTTTGATGGAAAATTTCCGCGGGAGTTCAAGACTCTTTGTTCACTTCCAGGAATCGGTCCGGCGACGGCGGGAGATCTTATGGCATTTGCATGGAACGAGCCGGTGGTGGTGATCGAAACAAATATTCGCTCAGTGTTCATTCACTTTTTCTTTAAAGAAAAACAGGGGAGCAAAGATGTTCGCAAAATTCACGACAAAGAAATTCTGCCGCTTATCGAAAAAACACTCGATCGAGAAAATCCGCGCGAATGGTATTACGCACTTTTTGACTACGGCGCGCACCTGAAACGCGAGTTTAGAAAGGGTGAAAAAAGAGGAAAAGATGGAAGTGGCGGAAATCCGAGTCGGCGCAGTGCGCATTACACAAAGCAGTCGAAGTTCGAGGGTTCGTATCGTCAGAAACGGGCGGCGGTACTGCGCGAGATTTTGAAAAAGCCGCAGACATTCAAAGAGATTCGGTCGATTTTCCGATACAGTGAAGAAACAATAGATAGGGTGCTCGCCGATCTTCAGAAGGAGGGTTTTGTAATTAAAATAAAGAGCCAGTTTCGGCCCGCTTGACTAAACCGCTCTAGACAGATACTATTCTCGCCGTAAGTGTCTCGTATAAGTTTTCTGGTTTGTAGAGGTCGTTAGACTCTCGTGCAACGGAAAAGCATAAGGGGAGAGTCTAGTCGCTTACGCTTTACTTTAAAGACTAGAAAAAACGCCAAATGGCAAAGAAGTTGTACGTAGGAGGTATTCCCTACAGCTCAACAGATGCAACCCTCAAGGATGCATTCTCAAAAGCTGGAACAGTTACATCCGCTAGCATTATCATGGATCGCATGACCGGTCGCTCAAAAGGCTTCGGTTTCGTAGAAATGGCTTCTGACGAAGAGGCACAAGCTGCGATTGATATGTGGAACGGAAAGGATTTCGATGGTCGCAACCTCACTGTAAGCGAGGCTCGTCCTATGACTGATCGTCCTCCACGTCGAGACATGTAATCTCATTGAGCGCGCGATTACTCGCGTGTTCGCGAAAAACCACTCCGTTTTATACGGGGTGGTTTTTTTGTTATACTCAAGGGGTCTTGTAAGGATGATTGGGTTAATTATTAAAAGTTATATCTATGAACATATTTAAATTATCAATTTTTGTTTTCGTATTCGTTTCGCTGATAACTGTTCCAGGTTTTGTTTTGGCAACAAACGATACTGAAATTGTATGGTTTTCTGCAAAAGATCCAAACCCAACAACACACTCAGTGTTGTTGGGTTGGGGGGCCAGGGGAATTACTCGCACTGACCATGTTGATCTCGAAGTCATCTGTGATAGTGGCTCTATAAAGTTTTCGACAAATTACAACAATAATCCTACCTGTGAAAAAGGCGGTGTCTGGAGCTGGACTGGTGTAAACACCGGCTCAATTACAGTAACCCCAGCTGGCAATACGAAACCGGTTACCGTTCGCTTTCATTTGATGATTTGGAGCGGTGACGGCACACTTCTTGGTGAAATGAATGAATCTGTAACATTTCCAGCAACTGCAGATTGTTCAAACTGTGTGATTGACGGGGGTGGGTATGTTGCTCCTGACAAAATCAATGTCGATTACCAGTCAATCATCAAAAATCTTTTGGAGCAGATCAGAGGGCTTCAGATGAAATTAGATGAAAAGGATAAGGATTACGATCAGAAGTTTACGGGTGTTGTTGTTGAACCGTCTCTTCCGACACCACCTGACTGTTACGCATACGCGAGTCAAAGTTTGCGAGTCGGGGATCGAAGTCTTGCTGTTACCAATGTTTACAATCTCATGGTTAAAGAGGGATTGATTGCGGAAAATCAGCAGGATGGTTTCTGGTCAGACGGAACAACATTGTTTGGCGAAAGACTTGCTTCTGCTGTTTCAAAATTCCAAGAGAAATACTATAACGATATTCTCGCTCCCTATGAAATTGATAAAGGAACTGGCTATGTTGGTATCTCAACCCAAGCAAAACTGACCCAGTTGTATGGTTGCGGAAATACTCCAAAGCCGAAGCAGGAATCTACCCATTCTTCTCTAAAAATTACGTATCCAAGAGAGGCAACATACAGATCGCAGAGTATTCGGAAAATAGTTTGGGAGCAGGACTATGAATTGTCAGATATTGAAGTAACGATTACTGACACATATGGCAACATGTTCTATCGCACAACAGCAAAGGGAAAAGAGGTGGGTGAGCACACAAAGGAGATTTCTCCGGAGGCAACAAACCTTGAGGATGGTAAATATGTGCTTTCTTTATGCGAAGACGGAGTTGGTAATTTACTAAACCAGAAGGCTTTTTGTGACAGTGTTTCGTTTCTCATTGATTAACTAAGATCCAAAAAACCACTCCGTTTTATACGGGGTGGTTTTTTGTTTGTTACAATATTAACCATGAATAAGTTCGCAGGAGCTCTTTTGGGTCTGGTTGTGTTTGCGATTTTTGGATTTACAGCGTTTGAAACCTCGCGGACAGCACACTTCTCTGATGCATGGCGTGGAGCGCAGTACATGACCGCTTCCGTTTTTTTCAAAGATTCTGTCACTGCAGAGTCTCTTCGTCAGACATTCGCGTCGTCGGGCAAGCCTGTGTATCGCGGAAACAAACGACAGCCGTCAGAGCGTGTAAGAATTTTGGTTGTGCCTGGGCACGATGCCGAGTACTCCGGCACAGTGTTTGGTGGACTCAAAGAAGTTGAGCTCAACTGGTTGCTTGCCGATCGACTCTATGAACTTTTGAAAACCGAACCAGGTTTCGAAGTTTTTTTGACTCAAACGAGCGCGGGGTACAGTCCGACATTTCAAAAATATTTCACAGACGGCCGGGAGGGAATTCTGAAATTTATTGAGGATCACAAAGCGAGAATGGAGAATTTTGTGCAGGCAGGGAAAGTGGCTCGAGTGACTCAGGTCGAACACAACACCGCTCCGACCGAAGTTGCACTCAGGCTCTTTGGTATCAACAAATGGGCGAATGAAAACGGTATTGATATTGTGATCCACATTCATTTCAATGATTATCCTGGGCGGCGCCGCGGTCAGGAGGGAAAGTATTCTGGTTTTTCTATTTATGTGCCAGAAAATCAGTATTCAAACGCAAAAGGTTCAAAGTCAGTGGCTTCGTTTGTGTACGATCGTTTGTCTAAGCTTTATCCGCCGAGCAATCTGCCGATCGAGGACCAGGGAATTGTCGAAGATCAGGAGCTCATTGCTATTGGGTCAAACAATACGCTTGATGGCGCAGGCATGCTGATTGAATACGGCTATATTTATGAGTCCGCTTTTTATGAACCCGAATTGCGCGACACCGCTGTGTCAGACCTGGCTCTGCAGACATTTCTTGGCGTGATGGATTTTTTTGGAAAGAAGCCAGACGCAAGTCTTTCGAGCGAATATGAAACTGCATATGTGCCACATGTTTGGGAAAAAGACCTTGAGCATGGCATTGAGTCCGATCCAGATGTTTTGCGTTTGCAGGCTGCGCTAGCGCTCGAGGGCGTGTATCCACCACCAGGTGAGGACAAAAACGACTGTCCGCTCACCGGTTCGTTTGGTAACTGCACAAAGCGGTCGGTGAAGGCCTTTCAGGAAAAACAAAACATCGTGCCTGCAGAGGGATATGTCGGTGAAAAAACCAGAATGAAGCTTAATGAAATGTTTGGGAAGTAGTTAACAGTGTCTGTGTTTATAACTATTTTCTCGACTATAATTAAATCATTATTATTTACTCACTATCAATGAAAGAAAAGGCTCTTGGTGTTGCGGCTGCAGCAGTAATTATCACTTCTGCGCTACACATGAGTACGTATGTACGTCCAGACGGCGTACTTAGTTTTTTGTCTGCGTCTGCCCGAGACAGCCAACAAAAAGTTACTGTCGCTGAACCGAGAGAACTGTCTGCTCAGGAGCTTTACGCGATCATTAAACATTTAAATAATCAGATCGAGGATTCGGTTTTGTCTTCGGAGAGCAAGACAAAAAGCCAAGGAGGTTCGGGTTCTGCTGGTGGCTCGTCTTCAAACATGGCACCGGCGGACACGGGCGACGGTTCGGGTGGTAGTCCGGGAGGCGATTCTGGTGGAGGTTCTGGGTCTGGGTCGGGTTCGACCGGTGAGACATCTGGGCAGAATTATTACGCGCCAATTCAGGATGTAGAAGCAAAGGTGATTGGCGCGACAGCGGTGGCGACGCGTGCTCAGAATACCGCGACGAATGTTGTGGTGAACAAAGAAGTTGGCCAAACAACCGTACCGCTCGCCAGTCTTTTGGCGCAGAGGAAAAATCTTATGATGATGTTGGCGAAGGAGGATCCACAACTGTTTAATTTGTCAGATTTGCCTGAGGAAGTGGCTAAAAAGATCCCTGTATCTTTAAAGATAGAAATCGAAAAAGAAATCGACATAACGGGTAGAATCAGTGCTTATCAGGGTGAAGATTTTGAAAACCCAGCAAACGCCAAAGTTTTTTATTTTGTAACTCCAGACGGTGAAAGTAAAAGATATTCACTGGCTTTGATAAACGCACCCCAAATAATATCCGGACAAATTTTTCGTATTAAGGGAATGCAGATCGGTTCGTCTGTTGTGGCAGATAGTTCAAACATCACCGAAGTCGTGGGTGATCAATTAATGGCTCGTCCGGACGTGGTGTCACCAACAAATCCAGACGATCTTCCAGAGACTATGGGAATACAGAGGATGTTGGTTGTGCCGGTTAATTTTGTTGATCAGGGCTTACCGATTCCTATTACCAGACAGAATCTCTACAATCGAATTTTTAATGGAAATTTCCAGAATTTTTACAGAGAGCAGTCGTATAACAAAATAAGTTTTACTGGTCAGGTTATGGACTGGATAGATGTTTCGGGGTCGTGTCGAACGATTGATGAAAATGAGATGGTTAATATGGTCAGTTCCCGAGGGATTAATTTGTTAAATTTTGATCGTGTTGTTTTGGTTATTAATGCGAACGACCCAAATTGTTTTGGTGGGTTTTCTGGAGGCATGTCGTCGATTGGTAAGAGCTATGTTTTTGTTGCGGGGCAGCTGTATCATTTCTCGATGGCTTTAGTGAAGAGTACGGCCCAAGTGCTTGTTTATAACAGACCACGACTTCCAAACTGGGCACCCTTCGAATCAATTTTGAGTCATGAAATGGGGCATAGTCTCGGTCTGTATCACTCAAAGGGTTTGGATTGTGGAACCAGCTCGTTGTCAGATGATTGTCGCAACAATGTATATGAACACAGTATTGAATATGGCAATCGTTTTGATGTTATGGGAACGGATGCGAATAGTGCTCATTTTAGTGGTTTTGCAAAACATGATCTTGAGTGGATTAATGATTCTGAAGTTCTAGTTATTTCACATTCGGGTAGGTATACATTGAATCCTCTGGAGAGTGCAACATCAACAAATAAGTTTGCTGTGGTACAAAATGCAGTTGGAAATGAGGCGCCGTTTACTTTTGAGTTCAGAAGAGACATAGGTTTTGATGCTGCCTTGGGTTTTGGTAGTCTTGAACCCAACAGAAATGGTTTATTAGGTCACTTTTGGCGGATGCTTCTTGATATGAGTCCAACACCTTCAGCTTGGAATATTGACACAATTCAATCTACCTTAAACGGAGCAAACACGTTTAATGATCAAGTTTTAAATGGGGTAACGGTTGGGCCAATTATTTCTGTAAATAATAATTCTATTGTTTTTGATGTTCTTGTAAGCAATGAATGTGTTAGAGAAAATCCTGTTGTTACTAGCTGGTTTTTGAACGATGCCTATTCGGTAATAGGAGGAGAAAATATTGAGTATCTGTATCTATTTAATACCGATTCACTTTTTTGTAATGATTCGTCTATCGATCTCCAAATCCCGATGCCAGCACCATGGAATTATTCGGTTACACCACAAGGTCCAGTGCAGGTTTTGCCTCAGTTGAGTCAGAGAAAAATATTTATGTATACAGTTCCAGAAGAAACCGTGCCCGGTCACCAGCTGCACTTTAATTTAATAGCCGCAAACCTAGATTCAGGGTTGTTTGGAAGTGATACGTTAATCACTACTGCTGTTAATGGTGCTGCTATATCAGAAATCATCCCAACTTCGGGTGAGGTAGGAATTTCTGTTTTTGTAGAAGGAGAAAATTTTGACAGTCCAAACAATAATCTTCGAGTATCTGTAGTTGGTGAGCAGGGTTTTATGCCAATTGCTGATTTTGAGCATACAGATTCAATAATTAGTTTTTTATTCCCAGAAACAATATTTGACTGTAGCTCTTCGCCTGGTAGTTGTGTGGAAATTGACACAATCCCGGGTTTTTATAGTGTGAATGTGACTTCTTATGGAGTGACAGATGCTGTTTTGTTTGAGGTTTTACCCTAATCAGTCTATGAAAAAAATCTGGCCGGCTCTATTTGTGATTCTCCTTGCTTCAGTTGGTGTGCGTTCTGTTGTTCATAATACTGATCCCAAAAAAGCAGAGAAAGACACTCAAATCACTCAATCTGATAGTCAGACTTTTCAAAAAATCGGAGTCGACACAAGGACAACACTTAAAATTGGTCAAAAACTCCTCAAAATCGACCTCGCCAACACCCCAGCTCTACGCACCCTCGGGCTTTCTGGTCGCGGCTCGCTCGCGCCCGACCATGGCATGCTTTTTGTGTTTGAAAAACCCGATCTGCACGGCTTCTGGATGAAGGAAATGAATTTCTCAATTGATATTATTTGGATCGATGCGTCAAAAAAGATCGTACATATAGAAGAGCGAGTTTCGCCTGAATCATATCCAAAAATTTATATTCCAGATGCACAAGCTTTGTTTGTGCTCGAAGTGCCCGCTGGTTTTGTTACTGAAAATAAAATCCGAGTGGGAGACGAGGTCAAATTCTAATCAAATCTGTTTAAAACTCGGTTTCTTGCCTGTGAATAACTCGATTTTTCTCATAAAGAGCGAAAAAGTTTTTTCGTCGCGGCCAAAAATGAAAAATTTCCCACCTGATTTTGTCCTTGAATATAAGAGGAAAATGGCGTCTTCGGTAGCGTTCACTTTACACATTTTTTCTTTTGTTTTCTGACTCCATTTTTTGCTTGTTTTTCGTCTTTAGAAAAAGTTTTTACGGTAAAATAGACCTCACACCAATTTTATTCAAAAAACACATGCAAATTTCAATCACTAAACGAGATGGTACGCGGGAACCGTTCAATGCAGACAAAATCAACCGTTCGATCGAGCGTGCATGTGTTGGACTCACAGATCCGGTGAGCATGGTAACCCAGATTGCGCTCGAGACTCAGCTCACGCTCTACGATGGCATGACCACAGAAGAAATGGACGAAGCAACTATCAACGCTGCAATCCAAAATATTCAAAATGACATCGATTTCGATAAAGTTGCGACCAGACTTTTGCTCAAAACAGTGTACCGCCGCGTTATTGGTGAATTCGAACTAACTCCAGACGGTGTTCGCAAACAACATCGAGACGAATTCCCAAATTACATTAAGCGCGGTGTCGAAAGCGGCCTTCTTGATACGCGCATGATCGAAAAATTTGATCTCAAGAAGCTTGCTGCGGTCATAGATACTCGCCGTGATGAGCTTTTTCAGTATGCCGGTCTTTCTGGTCTCCTGAACCGCTATGCACTCAAAGACATCAACCAAAAGCCCAGCGAAACACCACAGTATTTCTTTATGCGTATTGCTATGGGTTTGGCATACAACGAAGCCGATCCGAACGAAATGGCAAAAAAGTTCTACGACAAAATGTCGAAGTTCGAATACATTGCTGGTGGATCTACAAACCTTGGTGCTGGTACCACTCGTCCGGCACTTTCCAACTGCTTCCTCCTCGAAATTCACGATGACATGCATCACATTGCAAAGTCTGTTTCTGATGTCATGCTTCTCTCGAAGGATTCCGGTGGTATCGGTGCCTCTATCACCAAACTCCGCGCATCTGGCTCACCACTGAGCTCAAGCAATGCTACATCGAGCGGTCCGACACCGTTTGCAAAGATCATCGACACCGCTATCCGTGCTGTGCAGCGTGGTGGCAAGAAAAAGGGTGCACTTTGTTTCTATATGGAAAACTGGCACGTTGATTTCCCAGATTTCCTCAACTGGAAACACAATGCCGGCGATGACTATCTCCGCATGCGTACTGCAAACACCGCCGCATTTCTTTCCGATGAATTCATGGTTCGCGTCCGTGACGGCAAAGACTGGTACATGTTTGACCCAAAGGAAGTTCCAGATCTAAACGAGCTCTATGGCAAAGCATTCAGCAAGCGTTACCAGGAATACATCGAAATGGCTGAAGCCGGGAAGTTCCGTGTGTTCAAGAAGGTTCCTGCGCGCGAGCAGTTCCGTCAGATGCTCGTGTCACTTCAGACCACGTCCCACCCATGGCTTACCTGGAAGGATTCGATCAACAACCGCGCACTGAACAACAACACCGGTACGATCCATATGTCGAATCTGTGCACCGAAATCTGTCTCCCGCAGGACAAGGACCATATCGCTGTATGTAACCTCGCTTCGCTCAACCTTGCAGCACACATCACAAACCGCGAGATCAACTGGACTCGCCTTGAGGAATCAGTCCGCCTCGCTGTTCGTCAGCTCGACAACTTGATCGACATCAACCGCTTGGCTATTCCAGAAGCAACTCGTTCTGACCAAGAAAACCGCGCAGTAGGTCTCGGTGTCATGGGCTTCTCTGACACTTTGGAGCAGCTTGGTATGCCGTACGACAGCGAGCATGCATGGGACTTCGCCGACCGTATCTTTGAATTCATCAGCTACATGGCTATCGACGAAAGCGCGAACCTTGCCCAAGAGCGCGGTGTCTACAAAAATTTCCAGGGTTCTGGCTGGTCAAAAGGTATGGTTCCTGTCGACACAATAAAACGCACAGAGGAAGAGCGTGGCGTAAAGGTCACCGTACCAAAGGAAAGCAGACACAGAGGATTGAACTGGGATCTTTTGCGTGAAAAGGTTCGTAAGGGTATGCGAAATGCCACACTCATGGCCGTTGCTCCAAACGCAAACATTGGTCTTTTGGCAGCGACGACACCAGGTATCGACCCTCGATTCGCTCAGGTCTTTTCTCGAAACAAAATTTCTGGAAAATATCTCGACATCAACCACAATATGGTGAAGGATCTCAAAAACATGGGAATCTGGGATCGTGTAAAGAAAGATATTATTGCGTACCAGGGTGATATTTCTGCAATCGAGGGCATTCCACAGCACATCAAAGACATTTACAAAACTTCGTTTACGACAAGTCCATATGCATTCGTCGAAGTTGCTGCTCGTGCTCAAAAATGGATTGACCAAGCATTGTCTCGCAACATGTATCTCGAAACTCGCGACATTGATGAAACAATGAAGATCTACACCACCGCATGGGAAAAGGGTGTGAAGACAACGTACTACCTCCACATGAAGCCGCGCCACACCGCAGAGCAGAGTACGACAGAGGTCAACAAAGCAAAGAAGATCGGCAAGCTCGGTTTCGGTGCGATCGCCTCATTTCAACAAAACGCTGCGCCTGCCGAGCCGCGTTCATTCGGAATGCCGCTTCAGACCACACTTGCTTCAACCGTTTCAGCGCCGTCACCACTTACCGTTCAGGATGTGGTAAATGGGGTAGAGGAAATGGCTACTGTTGCAGCGTCGCACAGCCATGCAACACCAGACGAAAGCGAACTTTCTGCAAACATGTCTCTCATGAACGATCTTGAGCCAGCAACACGACCGATCACTACGTCTTTTGCAAATGTGAAGCCAGCAGCACCAGTTTCTTCTGGAGCTTCGTCCGCACCATCTGCATCAGTTGTATCGTCTGCACCGACATCCGTTGGTGGGGGTACACTAACTGTTCATGGTCCAACAGATCCACAGGAGGCATTGATTTGTGATTCGTGCCAGTAAGTAAACGAAAACATTATTTAATTAAAATTTAATATCAAATAGCCATGCTACTCGGAAAAGCTTCACCTGAAGATATGAATTTGCATCCACTGCGTTACAAGTGGGCATACGACCTCTACAACACCGCCGTTCGAAACACATGGTTTCCGCACGAAATCGCACTCAAAGAAGATCTCGACGATTTCAACAAAATGACTGATGACGAACGTCATGCAGTGAAGTTTTTGATGGCGTTTTTTAACCCCGCTGAGCTTATCGTGAACCGTTCGCTCGCGCTCGGTGTGTATCCGTACCTCAAGTCGCCAGAATGCCATCTCTACTTGGCAAAGCAAATGTGGGAAGAGGCAAACCACTGCGTTGCTTTCGAATACGTGCTCGAAACATTCCCGTTCGATCGCGAAAAGATTTTCGGCCTTCATCTCGAAACGCCGTCGATGGTTGCCAAGGAGGCGTATATCAATAAATACCTCAAGCGCATGACAGAAATGTCGCTCGACATCACCACCGTTGAGGGCAAGAAGGATTTTGTGCGCAACTTGGTCGCGACAAATATCGTTATGGAAGGTGTGTGGTTCTACAGCGGCTTCATGGTAGCGCTTTCATTCCGTCAACGTAACAAGCTCCGCAACTTCGGCTCGATGATCAACTGGGTGCTCCGTGACGAAAGTCTGCATCTTCAGTTTGGTATCAACCTCATTCACAATATTCTTGAAGAAAATCAGGAACTTCTTACTCAAGAATTTGCCGACGAGATTCGAAACATTGTGATCGAAGGTGTCGATTTGGAAACTGCGTACAACCGCGACTTGTTCCCGAATGGTATTCTCGGCCTCAATGCTGACTATGTGAACCAGTACGTGCAGTATGTCGCTGACCGCCGCCTCGAAGAGCTCGGTATGCCAAAGCACTACAACTCAACCAATCCAGCAAAATGGATGAGTACAGCGACTGACGTCTTTGAACTCGTGAACTTCTTCGAAACCCAGAACACAAGCTACGAAGTCGACGTGAAGGCCCACAATACAAGCAAATCTGAATCAAAGAACGAGAGTGGGGAGTAGAGTAAATTGTTTTCAAGAAAAAACCCCGCACGTGCGGGGTTTGGTTTTTGTACGAAATCATTTGTTCTTTCGACGCCGCTTTTCGTAGCAGGCGACATTGTCATGAGTGAGTGTAAAGCGTCGATCAAGCGGGTCGTAACTGTAGGCAAATATGCCACAGTTTTTCGGTGTCGGCTTACCTGGTCCCGCGGTGAAGTCATGCGTTGTCCAGCGCTCAAGCAGGAACCGAAGTGCTCGAATGGTGTTGCCGTGAGTGACGACAAGGATATTCATACCCACACGGTCCCGAAACAATGTGCTCAAGAAACGATGAGCTCGATCTGTTACGTCGGCCATACTCTCACCACCAGGTGGCCGAGCATAAAACGGGCCGGTGGTTTGCCAGTACGGTTGGAGCCAGGGAAAGTGCGTTTCGGCTTCTGTTACTGTCATGTTGTATGTGTAGCCAGGCTCACGCTCTCTGATCGCGGGGCTGTGACGGACCTTCATGCGCACCAAGCTCTCCTTGGGGAATGCATCCAGAATAAGGCGTGTTGTTGCTCGGGTACGTTCGTAGTCCGAGTGATAGACGTAGTGCGGAGCGGGGAAATGCTTTGCCAAAAATGCGCCGGTCATTTTTGCCTGACGAGCACCTATGGGAGTAAGTGGGATTTCCTCATCTGCAATTCCTTCGACTCCTGATTTGTTTCGGTCTACGTTGTTTGCAAAATAAGATGCTGTTTTTTTGGCGACGTTCAGAAGCGATTGCCCGTGTCTTACTAAGATAATCTGAGCGGGTCTGTCATGACTCATGCGATACTCTCCTTTGTAAATGTTCTTTTCCTATTTTTACCATACAACACAATTCTGTTTTTTACAATACACTTCTCGATATCCAAATTGAAAAAAAGAAAACCACCTTCTCAGGTGGTTTTTGATTCATGCTGGCAGGTTCAGATGCTCATTCACTCCATACTCCGAATTCGCGAGAGACTGAGCGTAGATGTTTTGCCATTCGGTGCATTTCATCAAGACTGATTGTCGATCGCTTTTCAGAGTCTACTTCTTCACCAGCAAACTTGATTCGTGGGTACCAATCTCCAGGACTTGGAAGGTCACCCAGTATTCTTGGAATGAGGTGGAGATGAAGGTGTGGAACTGTCTGTCCTGCCGCGGCGCCTTGCTGGATCGTCCAGTTGAACGACTCGGTTTTAAACGACCTAGACAACACTTGCTCGACTATTTGCGCAAAAAGCGCCATGCCAGACATCTCGAAGCTTGATAGATCACGAGTTCTCTCGACATGTCTCATGGGTGCAATGAGTGTGTGTCCTGGTAAAATCGGTGCGTTTGTCGAGAATGCTCGAAAACCACGACCTTCTGCAAACGCAATATCATTGATCTCTGGCAAGCAAAACGGACAAGTCATGATTGTCTCCTTTATGGTTTTTTGTGCTGAAATCTAAGGATGAGTATATATAATCTTTAAAGTGGTGCAACTCTGATATAATTTACTTATTATAACTAAACAGAAAATAGACCGTATGTTTGGAACTAAAAAAATTAGGGTGGCTATTAACGGCGCGGGCAGAATCGGACGAGCTTTTTTGAAAGTTGCACAGGAGCGAAAAGAAATCGAAGTGGTAGCGATGAACGACCTCGGTAGTATCGAAAGCATCGCCTATCTTTTGAAGTACGACACGGTGTACGGCAAAACTCCTTTTTCTGTAGAAATTTCTGCAGACAAAAAATCTATTCTCCTCGACGGCAAACCGATCGCTTTTGTGAGTGAAAAGGAGGCGGCGAAACTTCCATGGGGTGCGATGAATGTCGATGTTGTTGTTGAATCCACCGGGCTCTATGTTACTTACGAAAAGTCCAAGGCGCATTTGGATGCTGGCGCAAAGCGTGTCGTGATCACTGCTCCAGTAAAAGACGAGCCACTTGCGGGCATGACGGGTGCGACTGTTCTCCTTGGTATTAATGAAGAAAAACTCGAGCATGTCGACATTAGTTCAAACGCATCGTGCACCACGAACGCTGGCAGTCCGGTCATGGCGATTCTCCATGAAGCGATCGGTATCGAAAAGGCGATTCTAAACACTGTCCACGGCTACACCGCAAGCCAGTCACTCGTCGACGGTCCAAGCAAGAAAGATCTTCGCGAAGGTCGTGCTGCGGCCCAAAACATTGTGCCGTCCTCGACAGGCGCGGCGATCGCTGTCACCAAAGCTCTACCTGAGCTCGAAGGAAAGTTTGATGGCATCTCGATCCGTGTTCCAGTACCAGCAGGCTCAATCGTCGACATTACTTTTTTGGCAAAACGAAATACGACCGCCGAAGAAGTGAATAAAATTCTCACCGACGCCGCAAAAACTCCACGTTGGAAAAACATTTTTGCAGTTACAAACGAACCACTCGTTTCCTCAGACATTCTCGGCGAAAGTCATGCTTCGATCGCTGATCTTGCAATGACTCGTGTCGTCGATGGTAACTTGGTGAAGGTTATGTCGTGGTACGACAATGAAATGGGGTACACACATACGCTCGTGGAGCATGTGGTGAAGAGCGGTGGGTTTATTAAATAAATTCTAAGTATGAAAACCATCCAGAAGGGCTTCCTCATTCCGCTTATCGTTTTTATTGTTGCTGCGTTAGCTATCGGGGGCGGTGTGTTTTATTTCAAAGCCAAGCGTGCTGAGGCTCCTGGGACAATAGATACAAATGCGACCACAAGCCCCGCAACAACAAGTATAAACGCAACGCTGCCCGTAGATATTTCTGGGGTAAAGCCAGTAACAACTCCCCAGAATTCACCAGCGGTCGACACTTCTGCATGGAAAACATACTCTGACCCGAAGTTTCCGTTTAAGTTCAAATACCCACCAACATGGCAGATTCGTGCTCAGGTTCCGCGCGATGGCATGACCGGTGTTCAGGTGTTTACACCAGAGTCATATGCAAAGGTTCAGGCAGGGGAAACCACAGGCAAGCTCGACTATGTTGTATTTCGACAATGGACAGGAACCACTGCAGAAATCGACGGTTTGCCGGGTATGCCAGTGCGCTATGGTGACAAAGTCGCTCTCGACACAGGCTGGAACACAACATCGGACGACAGCACCCCAATTCGTTTTGTGCGATTTTCCGTAGAGCCACCAGTGACGGTCGGTGCAACACGCTCAACTGTTGATGAAAAGACTATGGATGCAATTATTTATTCAATTGTTTTTACGAAATAGAAATTTAATCAATTCTCCGTATGCAAAACATTCTCATCGCCTCCGACCACGCTGGTTTTGAACTCAAGCAAGAACTCATTCCGTTTTTGCGCGACATGGGTTATGAAGTAAAAGATTTTGGTGCGAATGCATTTAATGCTGAAGACGACTATCCAGATTTTGTTGCTCCGCTTGCCCGAGAAATTTCTGAAAGTGGCGGCACGAAGCAGGGAATCGTGCTTGGCGGCTCTGGTCAGGGTGAGGCAATGGTTGCGAATCGCTTTCCTCATGTCCGTGCCGTCGTCTTTAACGGTCAGTATCGTCCAGACGAAGACCGTGATGGTGAAACAGACCGCCATGTCCCGCTCGAAGTAAAAACTGCTCGCGAGCACAACGACGCAAACGTGCTCTCACTCGGCGCCCGATTTCTTTCTGAAGCAGATGCTAAAGAAGCGGTGAAAGCTTTTCTCACCATTCCGTTTAGCGAGGACGAGCGTCACGTTCGCCGCCTCAAAAAACTTGCCGAGATAAAAATTTAGGCGCGTTTCTCAAAAATTTGTAGGCACATAACATGATCGAAATCATTCCGGCTATCATTCCAAAAAGTTTTAAAGATTTACAGGAGAACATGTCTCTCGTAACTGGTTTCGTTCCGCTTGTGCAGATCGATGTTCTCGACGGCAAGTTCGTGCCAAGCCATTCGTGGCCTTATGTGTCCGAGGCAAAACACGGTGTTACCGACGCTGACTTTGTGGCAATTATTTCTGAAGAAGAATCCTTTCCGTTTTGGGAAGAGCTTGATTTTGAAGTTGACCTCATGGTTTCTGACCCGCTTGCTGCGGCTCCACAGTGGATTGCAGCCGGTGCGAAGCGAATCATTGTGCATTTGGAATCAATAACAGACGCCGGTAAAAATCCTCAAAATGTTTTTGAAGAAATAAAAAAGCAAATACCTTCAAAGGAATCACCGCTTTATATTGAAATCGGTGTAGCAATAAACCCAGACACACCAAACTCGGCACTTGAGCAGGTTATGGATCATATCGACTTTGTGCAGTTTATGGGAATCGCCAAAATTGGGTTTCAGGGTGAGCCGTTTGATGAACGGGTGATTCAGAAGATTTCTGAACTTCGTGCGTCCCGGCCCAATGTTACAATAAGTGTCGACGGCAGCGTAAACCTGGACACGGCAGCAAGACTTATCGACGCTGGTGCAAATCGTTTGGTTATCGGTTCGGCAATTTTTGGAAGTAAAAATATTGCGGCGACGATTGAAGAATTTTTTGCGCTTGCGGACGGAGATGTAAGCGAAGGTGAAGAGGTAAGTGGATAAGTAGAAAAGTAGAAAATAAACACATGGGAATGTTCGATAACATTTTAAAAAATGAAGCAGTGAGTGGCAGAAGTAAGGTTTCTGCTGAGCTCACCGATCGCAAGGTCAAAATGCTTCAAATGAAGGCGAACGAAATTCGCCAGTCGATTATTACCATGCTCCTTGAGGCCAAATCGGGCCACACTGCTGGTCCGCTTGGCATGGCAGATGTGTTCACTGCGCTTTATTTTCATATTTTGAATCATGATCCAAAGAATCCTGACTGGGTGGATCGCGACCGTGTTGTGCTTTCAAACGGCCACATTTGTCCGGTGCTCTATGCAACCATGGCGCATGCGGGATATTTTCCAGTCGACGAGCTTCAGACTCTTCGCAAATTCGGTTCGCGCTTGCAAGGACATCCGCATCGCGAATTTTTACCTATGCTCGAAACAAGTTCAGGTCCACTCGCGTCTGGTCTTTCCCAGGCTGTTGGCATGGCGCTTGCTGACCGGATCGACAGCGGTGTGGCGAGTCATCGCACGATTTACGCACTCTTGAGTGACGGCGAGCACGATTCTGGTCAGCTCTGGGAGGCGGCAATGCTTGCGGGCAAAAATCGCTTGCGTAACCTCATTGCAATCATCGACCGCAACAATATTCAGATCGACGGCTTTACCGAAGACATCATGCCGCTCGAACCTTTGGCCGACAAATGGCGCGCGTGGAACTGGCATGTACAGGAAATCGACGGTCACAACATGGAAGAAATTGTCGATGCGGTAAACAAAGCCAAGGCAGTGTTTGAAAAGCCGTCGGTGATCATCGCTCGTACAATTCCAGGCAAGGGCGTACCGGACTTCGAGCGAAAATTCGAATGGCACGGCAAACCACCAAACAAAGAAGAGGCGGCGACGGCACTCGCGGCGCTACGCACGTGGGGAGGAAAGATACAGAGTGAGCATGAATAATATTTTTATAATGCTGAAAGAAAATTTAAATCAAAAAATCTTCGACAAAGATGTCGAACAAATCCCGATCCGAAAAGGTTACGGTGAAGGTTTGCTCGCAGCTGGGGAAGCTGACAAAAACGTAGTGGCACTTTGTGCTGACCTTACCGAGTCGACTCAGACCCTGGCGTTTTCAAAAAAATATCCAGAACGATTTGTGGAGATTGGTGTCGCTGAGCAAAACTTGGCATCGGTCGCATCAGGCATGGCGGCAATGGGGAAGATACCGTTCATTACTTCGTATGCAATGTTTTCTCCTGGCCGAAACTGGGAACAGATTCGCACTACCATTTGTTATAACGACCAACCGGTGAAAATCGCTGGTTCGCATGCTGGCATTTCTGTTGGTCCTGACGGCGGCACACATCAGGCGATCGAAGACATTGCGATTACTCGTGTCATTCCGAACATGTGTGTCATTTCTCCATGTGACGCTATCGAAGCCAAAAAAGCGACAATTGCCGCAGCAAAAACTAAAACACCAACATACATTCGTCTCATCCGTGAGAAGACACCGGTCATGACAACCGATTCGACTCCGTTTGAAATCGGCAAAGCACAAATTTTTTATGAAACCAAAAATCCACAGGCGGTGATTATTGCTACTGGTTCATTGGTATACAACGCACTTGTTGTTGCACATGACTTAGCAAAAGAGTGGATTGAAATTAATGTAGTAAATCTTGCAACAATCAAACCACTCGATGAGGCGACTATCATTGCTCAGGCCAAACTCGCTCGTGCTGTGGTGACTGTTGAGGAACATCAGATCCGTGGTGGCATGGGCAGTGCAGTGGCAGAATGTCTTGCAAAGAATCATCCGGTGCCGATGGAATTCGTCGGTGTTGATGACAAGTTTGGCCAGTCGGGCACCCCAGAGGAACTTATCGAGCACTATGGTATGGGTGTCGAGTCGATCAAAAAGGCGGTGAAAAAAGTTTTGGAGCGTAAGGTGTAAACAAGAGCTTCGAGTGAAGCGAAAAAATCAGAATCAGCTAAAACCCTTATTTCTCAAGGGTTTTTACTATTTACTTGACAGTTTTTGTGTGCTGTGATACATTGTCTCGGTCGCCGCAGCACACCATCGGTGAGCTTGCAGGGTGATAGGGTCGTCGTCTTACATCGAACCGATATCTTTTTCAAAGGAGCCCGGAGATGAAGGATAGTACCTGAGCGCCTCGGTCTAGGCGCGATGACAGAAATCAAGAGAGAGGATAGCCTCTCCTGACCCGGTATCAGACTACCGACGGAAAAGTTCTGTTAAAAAATTGCTCTTTTTGTTCTGTTGCGCGGTGTAGCCATCGCGCTTGCGATCCGAGGGTCCGGTGGATCCAAAGATCGCTGTCACTGCCCACGGGGTCGGAAGCTCGCCTTCCTGGCCGCGGCAGTTGGAATCCAAAGATTCGCGCTCTGTGCGACATCAAGGATTCCTGGGCCCGCTGCGTTTCTCGCGGCGGGCCTTTTTTCTTTCCTATTTCCTTTATATATTTTTTATATTTTTCTCGGCTTGTACTCCGCGGGGGCGTTTTTCAAAAACTCTTCGAGTTTGTTGCGAGTCAAAAGTCCTTTTTGTGCACCGATTTCTTGTACTACAGACATTGAGTTAATTGGTCCCCACTGGAGCGCCTCGGAAACACTTTTGCCAAGCGCGAGCGCTACGGTGAATGTTGATGCAAATGCATCTCCGGCACCTGTGCGTTCGTACGGTGGTTTTGGATCTGGATAGGTTGGCATGAACCATGTTTCACTGCCGTCAAAGGCGTATGCACCTCGCGGACCGTCGGTGATCACTACAACTTTAGGACCGATCGCATGCATTCCAGCAAGCAATTCTTTTATTCCTTCCGGAGTAGAACCATCGACTGCATCTTTTTTCAAAATTCGTTTTGATTCTTCGACGTTGCAAAAGAAAATATCAGTGCGTTTGTAGAGCGGCAAGAGTTTTTCATAACCAGCGCTCATTTGGAAAGTGCCCGGCTGGAATGAAAACTTAATTTCAGGATTTTTTTCAAGCCACTTTGCAATCTCAAGCTGGTAGTCGATTGAATCTTCACCGAGTGAAGTAAGGTACACGTAGCGAGGGTTGCGGCGTGGTGGTGCGAATGTACGTGCAAATTTTTCATGCTTTACCAAAATCGTTCGCTCGTCTTCAAACCACAACACATAGTGATAGTTTGTTTTTTGCCCGCGGTGCACGCGTACAAATTTTGTTGCAACACCGTTTTTCTTGAGAGATGTGAGGCAGTCCTTGCCGTTTTGATCGTTGCCGATATCGCACATAGAAGCGGACTTGAGTCCGAGGCGTGCAGCAGAAACGGCGGCGTTCGGTCCATTTCCTACAGCGCTTACAATCTCAACAAACTCAAACGGAATCTTGTCGGCGAATTTCATGCAAAGCTCACAGCCGTCGCGGTTCACATTGCAGTGCACAGAAGCATCTTTGAGACGAATAAAGGCATCGGTCGTAATGTCGCCAATGGCGAGAAAATCAAATGGTTTCATGGGGGAAATTATAACATGGGGTCTATTCAAGGCCTGTGATATAATTTCAAAATGCAAATAATAGACAGAATATCGAAGGGATTTTTGATCTCACTGAATTCAATTTCCTTTTTAGTTTGGTTGCCTTTTGTCGGGTATATAATCCTCGGAAGTATGCTTTCTGGTCTTGAACTCTTGAGCTGGTCGGCATTTTTTATTGTAATTTTTGTGGTCAACCTTCTATTTTTAGTTACTAGTTTTTTTGTAAAAAAAGAAAGTTCAAGAAGGTTTTATTTGTTTAATCTTCTTTTTTTGATTGTTAGTTGTGCTTCGTTTATTAAATATCTGTATCTTTGGGTAAATTTTATTTAGATAAAAATCATGAAAACATTATCAAAAGAATTTATTGTAGTCCTCAGATGTCTTTTTGTGTTGGCCAATGCAATCTTTCTTGTTCCTGTGGGTTTTTTTGTATCAAATCTTATTTTGGGAATAGGTCTTTCCGAAAGCTTTGAAATTCTGTGGGTTTTATATCTGGTATTGTGTCTGTTAACAATTGCAGCAGGTCTATTTTTTATAGTCGCACAATTCGTGAGTTTAAAATCTGTGTCAACTAAATTTTTATTTTCGAATACTGTCTATATTATAATTACGTCTTTAGTTTTGTTTGTTTCTTTTAAACTCTAACAGCATGAAAACACTAGCCGAATACATACAGGACGCGGAAGAAAAGAAGGTTGCGATCGGGCATTTTAATATTTCAAATCTAGAGGGCTTGTGGGCAATCTTCAATGCTGCTCGAAAACTCAACGTGCCGGTGATCATTGGTGTTTCGGAAGGCGAGCGCGAGTTCGTCGGTGTGCGACAGGTTGCAGCGCTTGTTCGAAGTCTGCGTGACGAGTTTGGTCATCCAATTTTTCTCAACGCTGACCATACGTATTCGGTAGAAAAGGTAAAAGAGGCGATCGATGCTGGTTTTGATGCAGTGATCGTCGATGGCGCAAAACTTTCTTTTGAACAAAACGTAGCGATGACAAAAGAGTGTGTAGAGTACGCTCGTGCCGCTGCACGCGATGTGCTCGTCGAGGCTGAGCTCGGTTATATTGGCCAGTCGTCGAAGGTGCTTGATGCTATGCCGGACGGCGTGGATCTCTCGGAAAGTGCTCTCACCAAGCCTGAGCAGGCAAAAGAATTTGTCGCGCTTACCGGTGTCGATCTTTTGGCGCCAGCAGTGGGGAATTTCCACGGCATGCTCCGTGGAGGTGTTGATCCGAAGCTCAATATTGAACGCATCAAAGCGATCCGTGAGGCCGCTGACGTTCCGCTCGTGCTTCATGGTGGTTCTGGAAACTCAATGGACGACTTCACCCAAGCAATCGAAAACGGCATTCGTATCGTGCACATCAACACAGAACTCCGCGTGGCTTTCCGCGATGCGCTCAAACTTTCTCTCCAAGAAAATCCAGACGAAGTTGCTCCGTACAAAATTTTGAAACCCGCGCTCAATGCAATGGAAAAGGTTGTCGATGCGAAACTACGCGTATTTAACAGAATGAGTGTATAGCAGCGGTTTCTTACCATTTTCAATCATTATTACCATGTCTCTTGCTGAAGAAATAAAAGGTTTTTTTGAGGGTGATGTTCAGGACGATGGGGCGACACTTTCTACATATAGTCACGACGCAAGTCTCTTTGAAGTTCGTCCGCAGGTTGTCGTGTTTCCAAAGCACGCTGCGGATATTTCGCGTTTGGTGAAGTTTGTTGCTGAAAAGAAAAGCGCTGGCAGTGCTGGCAGCGTCGACACAGATGCTCAAAAACTTTCTATTTCTGTCCGAGCGGCTGGAAGCTGCATGTCTGGTGGTTCGCTCAATGAGTCAATCATTGTCGATGTCACCAAGTACATGAATGGCATCAAACGACTCGTAAAAGACGAGGCAGTCGTGTTACCCGGAACATTTTATCGTGATTTTGAAGTCGAAACTCTTAAAATTGATTCAATTTTGCCTTGCTACACTGCATCCAAAAATCTTTGCGCGCTCGGTGGCATGATCGGCAACAACTGTGGCGGTGAGAAAACACTTCAGTACGGGAAAATGGAAGACTATATAAAGGAACTCAGAGTTATTTTTGCTGACGGCAATGAGTACACAGTGAAGCCGCTTTCAAAAGAAGAACTCAATGCAAAAATTGCTCAAGGAGATTTTGAGGGAAATATTTACAAAAACATTTTTGAACTCATTCAGACACATGAATCAGAGCTTGCCACCGCCAAACCAAAAGTTTCCAAAAACTCCGCTGGATATTATTTGTGGAATGTGTGGAATAAAGAAACAGGCGTGTTTGATCTCACTAAGGTTATTGTTGGTTCACAGGGTACGCTCGGCATAGTCACCGAAGCAACACTGAAACTCGTCCCCGTTAAATCTATTTCGAAGCTTCTTGTGATTTTTATGCCGTCACTCAATGGCCTTGGGGATGTGGTCAATGAAATTCTTGCTGCAAAACCCGAAAGTGTTGAGTCATATGATGACCAAACAATGAAAATGGCGCTGAAGTTTATGCCAGAAATGCTTCGAAGCATGAAGACCGGAAATTTTTTGAAACTCATGTTTGGATTTTTGCCCGAAACTCGAATGGTGCTCACTGGCGGTATACCCAAACTTATTCTTCTTGCTGAGTTTGCAGGGAATGACGATCAGGTGCTCGGCCACATCGTTAACAACCTCGAAAATCAAATCAAAACTAAGTTCGCTTCACTCAAACTCAAGACACGCGCTGTTCATTCTGCGTCTGACGCCGAAAAATATTGGACGATCCGTCGCGAAAGTTTCAACTTACTTCGCAAGCATGTTCGCGGCATGCGCACCGCACCGTTTATAGACGACGTTGTTGTTCGTCCAGAAGTTTTGCCAGAATTTTTGCCAAAGATGCGCGCAATTCTCGACAAGCACAAGCTCATTTATACAATTGCAGGCCATGCAGGCAACGGCAACTTCCACATTATTCCACTTATGGATATGAAGCAGGGAAGTAACCGCGACCTTGTCCGAATAGTTTCTGATGAAGTGTTTGATCTCGTCCTTGGACTCAAGGGTTCGATTACTGGTGAGCACAATGACGGTATTGTTCGTACACCATATCTCGAAAAAATGTTTGGTTCGTCTATCACGTCACTTTTTGCCCAGACCAAGAATATTTTTGATCCAGTTACACTTTTTAATCCTGGCAAAAAAGTTGGCGGCTCGATTGAATACATGGAAAGCCACATCGCCTCTGTTTAGTACGCAGTTACGCTCTGACTAAACACAATTACGCCCTGACGCGGCACCGTTTGACAAGTTGAAATAACTGGGATATATTTTTTCCAGAAATGCAGACCTCGTGGTCTCGAGTACTTTTATAAGGAGTTCGCATGAACGAGCAGAAACTTCGTACGGGTGCTGGTCACTTGCGTCCGAACGCGCTTTCAGTGCTTGCGCTTGTTGGTGCGCCGGTTGGTGCTCATTCCGTGATGCGTGCGCCGATCGACACCAAGCATCTTGTTGTGGCCTACTACGGTGAGATACCGGAGGTCGGACTTCCTCGTATGAACTTGGGCGAATACAGGGAGACCGATGCTCATGGGGGTAAGATCACGCTGAGCTCAGACGGTCGTGTCTGGACGTATCAACCCGTTTCGGGTCCCGCCGGGCAGTATCGTGTTGGCATCGACGTTCGTGTTCCTGAGCAGGGTGAGACCGTTTTCTTCTACGGCCCCGCCATGATCATCGACGGACGGAATCGGTCTCAGCGCAGTGTCCTTGATCGCATCAGCAAGGATTTCGAAAACAGCAACCTGCGTCCTTGATCAGTTCTTTTCAGTGCGCCAGAGTCCCAGTGTCAGCCTGAGTGTACAACCCCGTTTCGGCGGGGTTTTTCTTTACATATATATGGTGAATGTCGTGCAAATCACACGAAAACGTCGTAGGGAGTTGATTTTTTAACATCTTTGAATATAATAGCCCAATGCTTAGTTTGGAATTAAAACCCCGAAAGATCGGTGGAAAATTAGAAAAGATTCGCAGCGAAGGCCTTATGCCCGCTGTGTTTTACGGCAAGAAAGAGAAATCAACTCCGGTTTCTATTAAACTTGCTGATTTTTTGAAGGTGTGGCGCGTAGCCGGTGAGTCTTCTGTTGTCGTTCTCAAAACAGAACAAGGCGACGTTGAAGCGCTTATTCACGACGTCGATCTCGACCCGATCACCGAGTCTCCTCGTCATGCAGATTTTTATGTTTTCGAAAAGGGTCACAAAATCGAGCTCGACGTTCCACTCGAATACGTCGGCGTTTCTCCTGCAGTAAAGGATCTTGGTGGTGTGCTTATCAAAGTTCTCCATGAGGTCAAGATCGAGGCAATGCCAAAGGATCTTCCACACAAGATCGAAGTAGATATTTCATCACTCGTTGGTTTCGACAGTCAGATTTTGGCTGGTGCGATCAAGCTCCCAGAGGGTGTAGTGCTCGTCGAAGACGCTGGCGAAGTCGTTGCTCTCATTGCACTTCCTAAGGAAGAAAAAGAAGAGGAAGTTGCTCCTGTTGATCTCTCTGCAATCGAAGTTGAAAAGAAGGGTAAGAAAGAAGAGGAAGGTGCAGAAGGTACCGAAGCTCCAAAGGAAGAAAAGAAGTCAGACAAATAAAATCTCGTCACCCCGACACAACATTACCAGCACTGCTGGTAATTTTTGTCTGTGCCAAACGTCGTGCATGGTATAGTAAACCAATGCGTTTTTTCCAATACAGATCGCAAAAAATGAGGGGTGGAATGATAGATCGATACGTTGCGTTGTGTATTCTCGTGGTTTTCTTTGTGTCTGGAAATGTTTTTCTTTTTACGCCCACAACTGTGCACGCAGATGCGGTGGCAGACCGTGAGGCACAGCTCCGCAAGGAGCTTGAGCAGACCGAAAAGGAGATTGCTCAATGGTCTACCGTTCTCGACGAAAAGCGCAAAGAAACCGGCTCGCTCAAACGTGACGCAGAGATTTTGGCTGCAAAAATTGCACAGGCAAAGCTTGTGATCAAGGCAAAAAATCTTTCTATTCAAACACTTGGAAAAGACATCACTCAGAAGCAGAAGACAATAGAGGAGCTCAATGGTCGCATCGATCGCGGTAAGGAGTCGCTCGGACAGCTCATACGCAAAACAAATGAGCTTGATGAGTATTCGATTGCAGAGGTGGCATTGTCGAACAAAGACGTTTCGGAATTTTTTTCCGATGTAGATTCGATTATGTCGATACAACGTTCGCTTGAGGATTTGTTCGGTGAGATTCGCGATACAAAATCAAAAACAGAAGAAGAAAAACAGCAGCTTGCCGCAAAACAAAACCAAGAAAACGATGCAAAAGCTGCAGTAGAATCACAGAAGCGTGCGGTGGAGAAAAATGAAGCCGAGAAGCGCGAGCTTATTCGTATCAACCAGACTCAGGAAAAGTCGTACGAGCAAGTGCTTGCAGAAAAGAAGAAAAAAGCGGCTGAAATCAGATCTGCTTTGTTCGCCCTCCGTGATACTGCAGCGATTCCGTTCGGAACCGCGCTCGAGTACGCGAACACGGTCTCAGAACGAGTTGGTGTGCGCCCTGCATTTCTCCTTGCGATTTTGATGCAAGAAACAAACCTTGGTGAAAACGTTGGTACCTGTAACCGACCAGGGGACCCGCCAGAAAAGCATTGGCAGGCGATCATGCCTGGTCCAGCAGATATTGCTGCCGGCAAATCCAAGCGCAATGACGAGGCTGCATATTTGCGAATCATAAATTCTCTTGGGTTCGATGCAGAATCAATGCCACTTTCATGTCCGTGGGGTGGTGGTTGGGGTGGTGCCATGGGTCCGTCTCAGTTTATTCCAACCACATGGGAGGCATATCAGACACGAGTCATGAATGCGCTCGGTACAAGTAAGGCAAACCCGTGGGATCCGCAGCATGCGTTTATGGCATCCGGAATCTATCTTGCAGACCTCGGCGCTTCGGCCAAAACATGGACTGCAGAGCGTACAGCGGCGCTCAAATATTATGCAGGCGGCAACTGGAACAACCCAGCCAACGCGTTTTATGGCAATCAGGTCATGGTTAAGGCACAAAACATTCAGGAAAACATGATCGATCCGCTCCAGGGCTTTTAGGTCTTGAACAAGTGATTTCATAGCCCAGTGCGGCTGATATGGGTTGCAAAAGTTAATTATTCTGCTATATTACTCACACTATGAAAAAGGAGACACATCCACAATATTTTCCAAAGGCAACCGTAGCGTGTGCTTGTGGAAACAAATTCAACACTGGATCAACCAAAGAGCTTATCCAGGTGGAAATTTGCAGTGCGTGCCATCCTTTTTACTCTGGCGCAGAAAAGATTGTCGACAGCGCAGGTCGCGTCGAGAAGTTCAAGATTCGCCGTGCAGCAGCTACAACAAAGACTGCCAAAACTCCAAAAGCAAAAGTAGAGCAAACAGGTTCAGAAGCATAACTGACGCGTATTGCGGAGTCGTGTTCTGTGCTCCTGTGTCCTATGGACTTAGATAGTTTCAAACAAAATTCAAAGACCTCATTTCTTGCAGACTTGTACTCCAAACTGCTTAAAGAAGAGGATGATGTAAAGAAGATGGCCGCAAGCGACCCGTCTTTTGCTGCGCTTGCACAGGACGAGCTCGACAATATCAATACTCAGAAGGAATCTCTCTGGGGTCAGATGAAAGACATTGTGACCAAAGACATAGCTGAAGAAGAATTTCCAAACGAAATCATTCTTGAGGTTCGTGCCGGTGCAGGTGGTGAAGAAGCGGCACTTTTTGCTGAGAAGTTGGCCGCAATGTATCGCAAGTACGCCGACCGCCGCAGCTGGATCATGCGCACACTTGAAGAATCAAAGAATTCGCTCGGCGGCTACAAAGAAGCATCGTTTGAAATAAAAGGAAAGGGTGTGTACAAAGATCTCCGTTTTGAATCCGGTGTTCATCGTATCCAGCGCGTGCCTGCTACAGAAAAGTCGGGTCGTGTGCACACATCGACAGCGTCTGTCGCCATCCTTCCGATCCGTAAACGTCAGAAATTCGAGATCAATCCCGCAGATCTCGATATGGAATTTTCTCGTTCTGGTGGTGCCGGTGGACAGAACGTCAACAAGGTTGAAACTGCAGTCCGTTTGATCCACAAACCGACTGGTATCGATGTTCGTTGTACATCTGAGCGTAGCCAGTCTGCAAACCGCGAAAAAGCTTTACAAATTCTTCAAGCAAAGCTCGATGTGCTTCATGAGGCAGAGCAAGCCAAAAAGCACTCTGCAGAGCGTCGTGAGCTTGTCGGTAGCGCTGACCGTTCGGAGAAAATTCGCACATATAACATTTTGCAAGATCGCATCACTGACCACCGCCTCAAGGAGTCGTGGCACAATATCGAGACAATCTTTGCGGGGGACTTAGACCAAATCATCGAGTCGCTTCAGGAGGGCGTTGAGAATGGTTTAGATCCTGTCGGCAATGGAGGAGATGAAAACAGTGAGTAAGGTCGGCTATTTAAGTATCACAAATAAAAAACCACCTAAAATAAGAAGGTGGTCTCTGTTTTTTTGGTCAAGTTCTTTTTTTTGACCCTCTCTTTTTTGTCCTAATGATCCTTACTGCATAGTCGTGGCCCCATTCGCCCGTTGGTTGTGAGTTTCCAAAAGTGTAGTCATATTTATAGGACACAACTCGGAACGGTAGCTTGCTTTTAACCATGTCCTTGTTGATTCTCGTGAGCCGACCACGGATACCGGAACACACCGTTTGCGCGTTTCCAGAATCGTTACCAGCAAACAAGTGTCCAATAATAATCCGATTTTCATAACTTAATGGCAATTTAGAAATGATCTCCACCCATTCATCTGTTGTGAGCACGCCATCTCTTAGGTCCGGCATTTGATTACTCCTTTTGTTTATGTGCGGCCAGGTGTTCACTTAAGCCCGAATCTATATTGATAATATCATATGATTTGTATCTGTCAATTAATTGATAAGGACAATAGATTGCAATATTTGGGCGGTTTTGGTAGACTGCTCAAGCGTTTTCGAAAGAAACGCCTTTTGTTTTCAGGCTTATTTCGGACACACTAAAATATGGATATCAAACACAAAAACTCAGACATAATCTCAGAACTTTTCGCTGCAGGGGCTCATTTCGGTTTTGTACGCTCACGACGTCATCCGTCGACCAAGCCATACATTTTTGGTGCAAAGAATCGCATCGAAATTTTCGATCTCGAAAAGACAAGCAAATCTCTCGAGCAAGCAATGGAATTCGTTCGTGGTCTCGGCGCAGCAGGTGCACCGGTCCTTTTTGTTGGTGGCAAGGGCGAAGCTCGCTCTGCAGTTCGCGCAGGCGCACTCACACTCGGCATGCCGTTTGTTGATGGTCGTTGGATTGGTGGCACACTTACCAACTTCACTCAGATCCGCAAGCGCGTCATGAAGCTCGAAGAGCTCACCGCTCAAAAAGAAAAGGGTGAACTCGCAAAATACACAAAGCGTGAGCGTTTGCTTATCGACAAAGACATTGCAAACCTCAAGCGATTTTTCGAAGGCCTTATTCCAATGAAAGAAATGCCAAAGGCACTCTTCATTGTTGACTCAAAGAAAGAAGCAATTGCAGTAAAGGAAGCTCATGAACGCGGCATTCCTGTCATCGCACTTTGTGGTTCTGACTGCGACATTACTGCAGTTGACCACGCTATTCCAGGCAACGACGCCTCTGTTGCAAGCATCAGCTTCATCGTTGGCAAAATCACAGACGCATACAAAGCTGGCAAAGCTTCAGTAAAAAAATAATCGCAAGGAAACCGGCGATTGTTCGTTACAAGTTCTTTTAGGAATTATTTAAGGAAATATATGACTATTGAAATCAAAACGAATCAGGTAAAGGAATTGCGCGACAGAACAGGTATTTCTATCATGCAATGTCGTAAGGCGCTTGAAGAAGCTGCGGGCGACATGGAAAAAGCAATCATTATTCTACAGAAGCAGAGTAAGGGTATTGCAGTAAAGAAAGCCGAGCGCACTCTTGGTTCAGGTGTTATTTCTTCATATATTCACGGCGCAGGAACTGTTGGTGTGATGGTTGAGCTCATGTGCGAAACAGATTTCGTTGCAAAGAACGAGGCGTTTAAAGCTCTTGCATACGATATTGCTATGCATATTGCTGCAACAAACCCTGAATACCTCAAAAAAGAAGATATCAATGCAGAAGCTCGCGCAAAAGTCGCCGAAGTATTGGCAGATGAAGTCAAAGACAAGCCAGAAAACATGCGCGAGAAGATTTTGGAAGGCAAACTTAACGCATATTTTGCAGAACGCATACTCCTTGACCAGCCTTTTGTGAAGGATCAAAATGTAACTATTAGCGCTATGATCGAATCCGCTATCCAGAAGTTCGGTGAGCGGATCGAGGTTGGACGGTTTGCCCGTTTCAGCACGGCTCGCTAATACCTATGTTTTTACTTAACGTCTTCATCGTTTCTTTGTTCGCGTCTTTATTTCTGCTCTCAAGCAAGTTGCAGGAAATTAAGAATGGCCGACAGACGTTTGTCGGACGTTTTTTGACGAAAGGTGATCGATACATCAACGGTCTTTTGGGACGGGTAAAGCAGATTGCAAGTCACCATCAGGAACGCGCGTTTTTTATCTTCTTGGTACATGTACCAAGTCGGATCGAACAATTCTTCAGATTTGTGAAGCATCGTGCGCATGAGTATTATCATGGCACAAACACCAAGATTCGCGGCAAGAAAGACATTGCTTCGGGTCAGTCAGTGTCTGCGTACATGCGTTCGATGACGCTTGCGCGTGATGCTGACAAGGGTCAGTTGTAGTTTGCAGAGTCAGTATAAATTGAATCTTTGTCGATTTTCTGGTACGTTAGTATCGTTTGCCACCTTAGCTCAGTTGGTAGAGCACCCGTTTTGTAAACGGGATGTCCTCGGTTCAAGCCCGAGAGGTGGCTCCAATAAATAATTATGGGCACATGGAATTTTCTCCCGCTCCAACTTTAATTCGTAAACCGCTCCATATTGGGAGAGCGACTGAGCTACAGGGTAGAGACAGGGTGCTGTACCGAGCGCTCGAAATCCTCCCGGGTGCACTTGCGTGGGGAACGATACTTGGTTCTATTGTGTTGTCATATTTTGCTCCTGTGTACGCTGCTATTTTTATTATTGTTTTTGATTTTTACTGGCTGCTCAAAACAATGTACCTGTCGACATTTTTGCGACAGAACTGGCGCCGTATTCGCCACAACCAGTCAACAGACTGGGCGGGCATGCTACAGAACACTAAATACGAGCATGTGTATCATCTTGTTCTTTTGCCGTATTACAAAGAAGATGTTCGGGTTATCGACAACTGCCTCCGTTCGCTCGCTGAGTCAAAATACGATGCGAAGAAGTTTCTCGTTGTGTTTGCGACAGAAGAGCGAGCGGGTGAAGATGCACAGAAGAAAGCTCGAGACTGTGCGCACTGGTATGCAGATCGTTTTGGCGATATTTTGATCACCACACATCCTCAGGATGTGCCGGGCGAGCTCATGGGCAAGGGTTCAAACATTGCCTATGCAATCGAGCGTGCGCGTATCGATATTTTGGATGCAAAAAAGATTCCGTACGAAGATGTCATTGTTTCTGCTTTTGATATCGACACCGTTGTGTATCCAGACTATTTTGCATGTGTTACGTGGCATTTTTTGACGTCAGATCGGCCATACCGCACATCGTTTCAGCCTGTGCCTTTGTACAACAACAACATCTGGGACGCGCCAGCGCTTTCACGTGTCGTGGCAAATTCCGGAACATTTTGGCAGATGATACAGCAGGAGCGACCAGAGAAGATCGCTACGTTCTCTTCGCATTCGGTGAGCTTCAAGGCTTTGTACGAAATAGGCTATTGGCAGAACAATATGGTGTCCGAGGATTCACGTATTTTCTGGAACGCGTTTTTGGCTTATGACGGGGATTACGAAGTCACTCCATTGTCATACCCACTTTCGATGGATGCAAACCTTGCACCGTCGTTTTGGCAGACAATTATAAATATTTACAAACAGCAGCGCCGATGGGGGTGGGGAGTAGAGAACGTTCCGTATATTTTGTTTGGTTTGATAAAAAATAAAAAGATTCCATTTTGGAAAAAGATGAGAGTCACCTTTACTCAGCTTGAGGGCTTTTGGTCATTGTCGACGAACCCAATTATGATTTTTGCTTTGAGTTGGTTGCCGCTTATCATCGGTGGTTCTGCATTCAATACGACCGTTCTTTCGTATAACTTGCCTGTGGTGACACGTAACCTCATGGTTCTTGCAATGTGTGGACTCGTTTTTTCCGCTATAATTTCAATGACATTCTTGCCGAAGCGTCCGGTGTCACAGAGCAGGTTCAAATTCATTTGGCTCGTACTTCAGTGGGCACTTATCCCGATCACCATCACTGTGTTTGGCGCATTCCCTGGTCTCGACGCGCAGACCCGTCTCATGTTTGGCAAATATATGGGCTTCTGGGTCACTCCAAAGCATCAAAAAACAAATGCATAAACCGATTTCATATAAAAAACGACTGATCATTTTCTTTTCGTTTATCTTAGTTTTTGTGATCGGCTTTCCGCTCCTCGTTTTTTATTCCGCAGGATATTCACTCGACAATCCATTCGGTTTTTCTGCGCGCGGGGGAATATATGTGTTCACTCCAGAGCCTGACACTTCTGTTTTTATCGGAAACGAAATCAAAAACGTCACAGGTTTTTTCAACAAAGAAACTTTGGATGACAGACTCAAGCCGGGTCCGTATCTCGTGCTTACTGCAAATGATCTCTATTGGCCGTGGGCAAAACGTGTTGAGGTGACAAAAGGCGAGGTGGAGGCGCTTTTTCCACTCATGGTTTTGAAGGAAATTCCCGCAACGGAAATTTTCAAAACCGATTCTGATTATGCTGATGTAACAAAGCTTTTTTCACGTACTGCAACATCCACCGCGCTTGCTGCGCGCAAGGCCACGACCACCACAGCCCTTCCGATCGAGCTTGAGCGTCGACGTGTGTCTATTTGGCTCGATGGCGACATGCTCTTTAGTCGTTGGAATGGTGACCCGGGTGCGGCACCAGCGTATTTTTGCCTTCGAGGTGGATGTATAAACCCTGTTCAGGTTTTCCGTGCATACGTGCCGGTTCGAAGTTTTGATTTTTATCCACTTCGCGACGACGCAGTTCTGCTTGCGCTTGATAATGCTATATATGCTGTTGAGATCGACAGTCGTTTGTATCAGAACTTTTATCCAATATACCGAGGTGTTGCGCCTGACTTCCGTGTTGACGGTGGCGATATTTTTGTAAAAGACGCAGGTAAGTTTTATCAGCTTGATCTTGAGCGGTAATACAGGGTAATCTTAACCAATTAAACCAACATGAATGAGCTTTCTCCTCTAAAAAAAGCGGAACTTGCCGTAAATGCAAAGCGTCCAAACGATAGCTTGCTCAAGTTCGAAGTGTCCTCAAAGGAATCGATAGATCGCGCGCTTGCCGTGACCGATCTTACTCGCGAGGATGCGCCGCTCCATGCGATAAACATCATTTCAAATCGAGTGATAGACGCCCTCAAGACATCTGGGTTCGGTTCTGTTCGTGTGATCCGTGCAAACCCAATCGTTTCTGTTGAGGACAATTTCGATAAGCTTTTGTTTCCGTATGATAACGCTGGTCGCGCTTCAACATACACCCGCTACGTAGACGAGGGTCATATTTTGCGCACTCATACGTCAGCCAATGTTCCCGAGGTGTTTGCTAATTTTTATAAAGAATTCAACGGAGATATTCCAGACACTGTGTTTGTGTTTATTGGTCTTGTGTACCGTCGCGATGTGATCGATCCGAGACATCTCGATGTGTTTCATCAGATGGATATTTGGACACTGCAGAAAAACGGCGAACGCGCGCCGATGAAAAAAGACGATCTCCTCCGTTTGGTGAATTTGGTTTTCAAGGCCGTTGTTCCAGACTTGAAGCCAGTGATTTACGATGCAGTTCATCCGTACACGCTTGAAGGTGTTGAGGTATACGCTGACCTCGGCAACAATTCTCAGCTTGAAATTCTTGAGGCTGGTCTCGCGCATCCAGAAGTGCTTCGCAACGCAGGCTTTGATCCAGAACAGTATTCTGGTCTTGCGTCAGGCTTCGGACTCGATCGTTTGGTTATGGCACTCAAGTCTGTGCCGGATGTACGATATTTGCGTTCAAATGAACCTCGTATTGCTGCACAAATGCGCAATACAGAGAAATTTAAAGAAGTTTCGAGCATGCCACCGATCTCGCGAGATATGTCGTACTGTATACCAGAAACATTTACTGAAGAGGATATCAATGAAGAAATAAAGGATGCGTTTGGAGACAAGGCGTTTTTGGTTGAAAATGTAAAAATTGTCTCGCGCACAAAATACGCAGATTTGTTGCCGGTTGCAATAGAGCGTCTCGGAGCTGTTGTTGGTCAGGACAACGTCTTGGTCAATATTACTTTGCGCCATCCAGACGTCACGCTCACCAAAAAAGAGGCAAATGCGCTGTACGATGCGGTGTATCCAAAGCTTCACAAGGGAAGTAAGGGCTATCTGTAATCCAAACTGTAATAAAACAATTTAGTTCTCTGTTTTAAAAATTCCCAAACAAAAAGCCCACACTAACAAAGGTGTGGGCCGAGCATGGAGTAGAGAACTGTTCGAGGTCCGCTGGTTTAGTTGGACTTGAGCCAATCGGGATATTCCCAATTGTTCTTGTCGCACATGTCCCGCAGTTGATCGAGGTCCATTTCGCTGAAACGGCTCGAGCCTGGGGTGAACCAGAACGGAACGCTCTTCTTCATGACGAACTCCTTCTCATCTCAAGTAGCCGCATCAAGCCAGGCACTCCGTGTCTGTCACCTGATGTTCTGGTAACATAGTATCATACTTAATAAAATCTGTCAAGCATATTTCTAACAATTCCCGTATACTATCCGAGCTGCCATTGTAATTGCTAAAAAAGCCTTATTTTAAGCCATAAAGTTATCCAGTGTTTTGATTATTCTGCATTGTGTTTGCTCTTAGATTTTGATAAAATAGTGAAGTAAACAAACCGTATTTTTATTACTCACCCGGCCAATATTCCGCCTCAAAACAGGCGGATTTGGCTTCAAAAAGGCATATATGGCTGACGAAAACACAAAAAAGAAAGACTCGTATACCGCGGATCAGATTTCCGTTCTCGAAGGTCTTGAACCAGTACGCAAGCGTCCTGGTATGTACATCGGTACTACTGGTCCCGATGGTTTTCATCATCTCATCACAGAAATTTTCGATAACTCACGCGACGAAGCGATGGGTGGATATGCAAACGACATCGAAGTTGCTTTCTTGCCTCAGAACCGCGTACGTGTAACAGACAACGGTCGCGGTATTCCTGTCGACATTCACAAACAAACAAAAGTTTCTGCGCTTGAGACAATCATGACCACACTCCATGCCGGTGGTAAGTTCGGTGGCGAGGGATACAAGGTTTCTGGTGGTCTCCACGGCGTCGGTGCATCTGTCGTGAACGCACTTTCTGTATATGTGCGCGCTATGGTTCACAAAGACGGCGGAGTATACATGCAGGAATACAGCCGAGGTAAGAAAAAAGCCGCTGTCAAAAAGATCGCTTCAACAAAAAATCAGGGTACGATCATCACCTTTGAGCCCGATGAAGAAATCTTCGGCAAGCAGGAATTCGAATTTGATCGAATCGTGAACCATATGCGTCAGCAGGCGTATCTCGTGAAGGGTTTGCGTATCAGTGTTATCGATGCTCGAAACGCAACACCAAAGCAAGCAGAGGACTTCAATGATCTTTTCTATATTCGTGAAAGCGGTCTAGATTTCCCATCGCAGACTTTTTACTTCGAAGGAGGTCTTCTTTCACTTGTTCGTTTCAATAACAAAAATCAAAAGCCAATTCATAAGAATATTTTTTATGTTGAAAAGGCGATCAAAGATTACGAAACAGTAGAAATTTCACTTCAGTATGTCGATGAGGTTTCTAGTCGTCTAACTGCGTTCGCAAACAACATTTACAACCCAGAGGGCGGTACTCATGTCACGGGTTTCAAAGCCGCACTTACTCGCACACTCAACAACTACGCAAAGAAAAACTCCGGTGGTGGAAAAGAAGAAGACAACTTCACCGGTGAAGACGTTATGGAAGGTCTTACTGCTGTTATATCTGTGAAGTTGCGAGAAATTCAGTTCGAAGGTCAGACCAAAGCAAAGCTCGGTACCGTCGAGGCACGCGGTATGGTCGAAACTATTTTCAGCGAATCGTTCTCGTACTTCCTTGAGGAAAATCCAGAGGATGCGCGTGCAATCATTGGCAAAGTCGCTCTTGCAGTACAGGCTCGAAAGGCCGCAAAAGCAGCCAAAGACAGCGTGCTTCGCAAAGGTGCTCTCGAAGGCATGACACTTCCAGGAAAGCTTGCTGACTGTCAGTCTGGAACTTCTGCAGAAGAAGCTGAGGTCTGGATCGTGGAAGGTGAGTCGGCGGGTGGTACAGCAAAGTCTGGTCGCGACCGCCGCACTCAGGCTATTTTGCCGCTCCGTGGCAAAATTTTGAACATTGAGCGTGCACGACTCGACAAAATGCTTGCGTCAGAGCAGATCAAGAACATTGTTCTTGCGCTCGGCACAGCGATCGGGGACACGTTCGACATTTCCAAACTCCGTTATCACAAAATCATCATTGCAACTGATGCCGACGTTGACGGTGCCCACATTCGCACACTTATTTTGACTTTGTTCTATCGCTTTTTCCGCCCACTTCTCGACGGTGGATATATCTACATCGCTCAGCCGCCGCTTTACAAGGTGAAGAAGGGTAAGGTAGTTACGTATGCATATAGTGACAGCGAAAAGTCCGAGCAAGTCGGTGCAGATTTTGATATACAAGAAGTAGATTCTTCTGGTTCTGACGATGAAGAAAATTCTGAAGGTGAGGAAGGTGCAGACAGTGAAGATGTCGAGGATACCGACGGCGCAAGCGCAAAGAAGGGTAAGGCAGAACCCAAGAAGGCAAAGATCAGTGTTCAGCGTTACAAAGGTCTTGGAGAGATGAATGCAGAAGAGCTCTGGGAGACAACAATGGATCCACGCAATCGCATTTTGAAGCAGGTGACAATCTCAGACGCGCTCGATGCTGACAAGGTTTTTGACATCCTTATGGGTACAGACGTGCCGGCTCGTAAGTCATTTATCCAGTCAAACGCAAAGAAGGCGACTATCGATATCTAATTTCAGTATCCACAAGCTACCCGAGTTCCGCATTTGACATTTTTGCTGGGGTGTATTAATATGCATTTTCCACACGCCGCGTTCGGAGTGATCGGTGCCCCTTAAAGGCCCGACCGTTGGGAGAGAGGAATCCGGATGTCGGCGACGTGTGGAAAAGGAGGCCGTGTTTCTGTACGCGGAGTAGTTGGAAGGATTCCAATACTAGCAGCGAGGAAATGCTGGCCCCACCCCGTGTGAGTGATAGAGCGTGTGTACAGCGCATCTAACACTCCCGGGGTTTTTTTATATGTATAAATTTATATAAAGAAATTTGCTTGACAGAATTAATGGGTGTGCTACAGTATCCCTGGATAGCGAGGGTTCCCCAGTGACTTGGTCACACTGAGTGACTGAATTAGTGTCAGGGAGACATCCTTCTCCTCGCAAGTCTGGCAACTGCCACGTAATTATAGGCAGCCACGGCCAAAAAAATAAAGCAAGGATAGACTCGTTCGCGGCTTACAGTTCTCAAAAAGTTAGTAAAAATCCCCCGCGAACTTGAGTCCCCCTGATGCGTAAGCGTCAGGGGTTTTTCTTTTATATAAACAAACAATTTATTTTTTCTCACTAATCTCTTTGAGTAGTTTTGCAGTAAGTTCGGGAACCGTAAATGCACCGAGGTTTCCGGCATCGCGACTTTCAAGTGTGGCGCTGTTTGTTTCGATTTCTTTGTCACCAATGATGAGCATGTAAGGGATTTTTTCGAGTTTAGCGTTGCGGATTTTTTTGCCCAGGCTGTCATTGTCGCGTTCGAGCGAGGCGCGGATGTCGTGTTTTTTGAGTTCGTCTGTGACTGACGCTGCAAAGTCGATATGTTTGTCCGTGATCGGTAGAACTTTGACCTGAACAGGTGAGAGCCAGAGTGGGAATGCGCCCGCATAGTGTTCGATAAGGAAAGCGATGACACGCTCGATTGCGCCGATAGAAGATCGGTGAATAACAATTGGGCGTTTTTCTTTGCCGTCGCTGTCGGTGAAGAGCATGTCGAAGCGTTCTGGCATGACGAAGTCGTACTGGACAGTGAATGCAGTATTTTCTTTGCCGCGAACGTCGCGCATTTGGATATCGATCTTTGGACCATAGAACGCAGCTTCGTTTTCTGCTTCAACAAATGGCGCATTGCGCTTCTTCAAAACCTGACGGAGCTTGTCTTCTGCTTCGTCCCAAGCGGCATCGTTTTTAAAATACTTTTTGTCGTCCGCGCGGTTACCCAAAGAGAGGCGATACGAATAGTGTTCACCAGCTTTGAGACCGAATACACCGATTGCGTATTCGATAAGGTCGAGTGCCTGGTTTACTTCGTCGGCAGCCTGAGTGCTGTCTTTGGTAATGATATGTGCATCAGCAAGACAGAATGATCGGACACGAATGAGGCCCGAAAGTTCGCCCGACTGCTCGTAGCGATATAGCTTGGAGAGTTCAGCGATGCGCATTGGAAGCTCTTTGTAGCTTCGTGGTTTTGAGAGGTAGAGCTCGTAGTGATGCGGGCAAGTCATCGGGCGAAGCATGAACTCTTCGTCGTCGATAACGATCGGTGCGTACATCGAATCTTTGTAGTACGGGTAGTGACCAGATTTTTTGTAGAGGTCGATTTTGGCAATGTCCGGTGTGTAGACGTGCTTGTAGTCGCGACGGATTTCTTCGTCGACGATAAAGCGCTCAAGTACGCGACGGACTGTTGCACCCTTTTCGGTCCAGAGCGGAAGACCCTTGCCCACAGTGTCAGAAAATACAAAAAGGTCGAGCTCTTTGCCGAGCTTGCGATGGTCGCGCTTTGCTGCTTCTTCTTGCATTGCTACAAATTTCTCGAGTTCGGTTGCTGTTTCAAAAGCCAAACCATACACGCGAGTAAGCATTTTGTTCTTTTCGCTACCGCGCCAGTATGCGCCCGCAACACGTTCGAGTTTGAAGCTGTCGTCGGCAATTTCCTTTGCGGGATTTTCTACATGTCCGCCGCGACAGAGGTCAGTGAATTTACCACAGGTGTACAAAGTGATTTTTTCACCCTTAGCGACGATTTCCTCGATGAGCTCAAGCTTGTATGGATTAGCAGCAAAAATTTCACGCGCTTCTGCAGGGGAAACTTCGCGATGAGAAAACTCTTTCCATGAAGGCAAAAGTTTGCGCATTACCTTTTCGATTTTTGGCAGATCTTTGTCTGAGATAGGTTCTACGAATTCAAAGTCGTAGTAAAAGCCGTTTTCAACAGCGGGGCCGATGGTGAGTTTGGTGTCCGGATGGAGTTCCAAAACTGCTGCGGCTAAAAGGTGGGCCAGTGTGTGTCGAGCGTGTTCTATTCCGCTCGCAGATTCTTCTTTTGTTTTCATTCGGAAATTATAGCTTTTTAGCTGTGTTTAGCAAAAGCGCGGCAAAAAAGTAGTGAGAGGGAAGAAAGTGGTGAGAGGGAAGCCGGTGTTTGACAAGTGCGGTTATAAAATGTATTTTCTTTCGAGACAGTTCCCAGTATTCAGTGTTCAATTTGAAAAGGAGCTAATCATGAGTTCTGCCGGTTATTCGAATCTGGATAGGTCTGACTTGCTTGTTCGCAATCAAATGCCGAGCAGTCTGGCGCATCTAGGGAATCTCGGCTGGAGTCCACGGGATCTGGAGCGGTTGCGTGACCCCGAGAAGGTAAAGCAGCTTCTCACGATTGTTCGGGGTTTGGGCAAGGTGGCGCTTCACCCCAATGTTGTTGATGCAGATCAGGAGCCGGAGTACTTCTTGGGGAGTAAGCGAGGTACGGTCCATCACACCAAACAAGGTGTGATGAAGGTGGAAGTTTCCGAAAAGTACGGGCTGCTTTTGAACGACTGCCCAGTTCAGCTCTTGAATTTGTCTCGCGCGAAGTATTCTGCTTGCACTATCGAGCAGATCATGCAAAGACTGGCGGAATTGAAAAGGGTGCCTGTGAATGCCACAGTTCTCGACTTCCTGCTCCACTCGCGACGAAACGATACCGGTGTCGATCTGAGGTCGCTGTGCGAAGCGTGGCGTACGATCTTCAAACCACCCGCTGACTCAGGCAAAACCCCTGGACATGTGTTTTTCCTTGGAACGAAGTATGAGCACACTTCATACAGCGAGGTGAGATCGCTTGTCTTCGATAGCTTTCGTGGAGAACTCACAGGGAGCTGGTGGACGATGTCTGAGGTTGTTCCGCCGAACTCTGCAGTTGCCCTTCTCGCTCCACACACAAAAGAAGAGTTGGGTTGGGTCAGTGAGTAATCAGAAAACACAATCCCGCGTTTCGGCGCGGGATTTTTCGTACTCACCTTATTTTATCTTTATTTTTCTTACGCATTTCGTTTTTTGGCTACAATGCCTTCGCTTTTTCTATCAAAATGCTTCGGGCGCCGTTGCGGGTGGTGATTTTGCCTTTGACTGCGACACACGAGTCGGGCACAAAAATACTTTTGAACTCAATGAGTGTGCGCGGGAAGGCGACGAGCTCAATACTTCCAGTATAGTCACTCATTTTAAGAAACATCATATTTTCACCCTTTTTTGTTTGAATAACTTTTGCTTCTTCGATAATGCCAGCGACAACAACGACGGTGTTTTCTGCTGCTGATTCGCGAGTTTTGGTGATCGATCCACCCTGCTTCTCGAGTTTTTCCCGGAATTTGTCGAGTGGGTGTCCAGAAATGAAGAGACCGAGCAGTTCGCGTTCCCAGGCAAGTTTTTCTTCGGTTGTAGCTGGTGGCGCTGGGGTGAGGCGAAGACCTGGAACAGTCGTGTGGTCAGACATGAGTCCAAAGAGCGAATCTTGGTCTTTGGTCGACCCCTTTTCTTTGCTGTACGCCAAAATATTTTCGAGATTTGCGAGGAGCTCGCCGCGCTCGCCAAGTGCGTCCATGGCGCCAGTCTTGATGAGTGCCTCGAGAGATTTTTTATTCAAATTTTTGTCGTGCACGCGGTCGAGGAAATCAGAAAGAGATTTGAAATGGCCGCCACGCTTGCGTTCCTCAATGATGATGTTGCCAATACCTTCACCGAAGTTCTTGATGGTATAGAGACCGAAGCGGATTTTTTCGGAAATAATCGGCTGGCCGGCTGCATCTTTTCCGGCCTCTTCTTTGACTACAGTAAATCCACCGAAGCTTTCGTTGATGTCTGGCGCAAGGACGGGGATTTTCATGCGCTTACACTCAGAGATGATTTCGGAAATTTTTTCGACATCGCCGGAGTCTGCGGTGAGGACGGCAGACATGTAGATCGCGGGGAAATTCGCTTTCATGTATGCGGTTTGGTACGCGACTTTGCCGTAGCTTGCGGCATGGGCTTTGTTGAAACCGTAACCCTGGAACGGCTCGAAGAGTTTCC